>Ga0075420_100000002_pt1 | contig 150149 bp, 118 predicted proteins | sample SoiMetdeltSBSDD4_FD_75296 | JGI IMG/M metagenome (GOLD analysis project Ga0075420, IMG submission 75296) | Bulk soil microbial communities from a Populus tree surrounding site in Tennessee, USA - Soil MetaG P. deltoides SBSDD4 | ecosystem: Environmental > Terrestrial > Soil > Tree plantation...
GCGGCAGTCGTCTATCATTGCGTCGACGACATCGGCGCCCTGCCCGGCGTCGACCGCGGCGCCTACGACGCGGCGGAACGGGACCTGCTGGCGTGCGCGACGCATGTGTTCGCGACCAGCCCGGCGCTACGCGACCGCTGCGCGGCGCTTGCGCCGGGGCGCACGCACTATTTTGCGAACGTCGCCGACGTGGACCATTTTGCCGCCGCCCGTCGCGCGGCACCGATCCCGCCGGACCTTGCCGCCATCCCGCGCCCGCGGATCGGCTATGTCGGCGTCCTGTCGGACTTCAAGCTCGACCTGGACCTGCTCGAATCCGCCATCGGCCAGCGCGACGACTGGCATTGGGTCTTTATCGGCGACGAGCGCGAGGGCCAGGAAAGCCCGGTCCTGGCGCGGCTGCGGGAACGGCCGAACGTCCATCTGCTCGGCTGGCGACCATATGAAACGCTGCCCAGCTACCTGCGCGGCATCGACGTCGCGCTGCTACCGCAACAGGTCAACGACTACACGCGGGCGATGTTTCCGATGAAGTTCTTCGAGTACCTCGCCGCCGGATGCCCGGTCATTGCCACGCCGTTGCCTGCGCTTGCCGAATTTCGGCACCTGTTCCGGACCGCCTCGACATCACGCGACTTGGTCGCCGCGATCACCGCGACCTTGGCGGAGCCGACCTCCGGCATTCTGCCGGTCGACGACCCGATCTTGCGGACGCATTCCTGGTCCGCACGGCTGGACGCGATGCTCGGCATCATCAAGGGCGGCGCATAACACGCGACGTGAGGAAGACAGTCGTCATCCACGCCGACGCTGCGCATGGACCTCGTCATAGACGGCATGCACACGCCGGACGAAAGATTGCTGGTCGAAGTCCTCCCTGATACGCCGGCGGCCGGCGGAGCCGAACTTCGCCGCCAGCGCTTCGTCATCGAGCAGGCGCCCGATCGCCGCCGCCAGCGCGGACGGATCGTTAGGTGCCACCGTCAGAGCCTCCGAGCCGTCGCGCGCGACCAGGGGAACGCCGGTCGGCAGCGCCGTGTTGACGATCGGCACGCCGACCGCCATCGCTTCGAGCTGCGCGATGCCGAATGTCTCGGCGGATGTCGTCGACGGGAATGCGAATACGCGCGCCGCATGCAGGTAGAGCTTCAGGCGAGACCGGGGGACGTTGCCGACGAATTCGACCCGGTTGGCCATGCCGAGTTGCTTCGCCAGCAGTCGAAGAGAGCTTGCCCGCGGTCCATCGCCGACAATCACCAGGGTCGCGTCGATCTCGCGCAGCGCCCGGATCAGCACATCGAAACCCTTGTAGGTGACGAGACGGCCGGTCGCCACGACCAGGCGGCGATGCGCGGCACGAATGCGCTCGACCTCGGCTTCCTCCTCCGGCGTAAGGCGTTCCCAGTATTCCAGATCGGTGCCGAACGGTATGACGACGCACTTCGCGACATGGGGCTTGAGGAACGGCGACAGCGAAATGATGCTCGCATTCGAGACGATGATGCGATCGGCGCGGGAAAGCGTATGGCGGATGAACGGCGCCACCAGCGGCAGCAGAAACCGCTGCCCGATGATGTCCGAATGCCAATGAACCACCAAACCGAGTTTCGCCGGGATACCGAGGGCGCCAACGTCGTTGAGTGGGAATGGCACGTGCAGCACCACGATATCGGCCCGTCTTGCCTGACGGGCCAGTGCAAACGGAAACGTCGGCGCAACGGGCATCGAGAACATGCTGCCGAGCGACGCTACCGACGTGACCGGGACCCCGTCGACATCGACCGTGCGTCCCATTCCGAAGCTACGCGCAACGAGAATCCTGGATCTTCGATTCTGGCCGATTGCACCGGTCAAAAGGCCGATCGTCTCTGGCACGCCCCCTTCTACCTCGGGACGATAGACCTTGAAGGCGTGCAGGATCCGCATGAAGCGAAATCGTATCAAACCGGCGGTTCAGAATAGCCCTGCCGCCCGGCCCGGTTATTAGGTAGCCGGGGGATCGACGGCGTGCAAGGCGCGCCGGGTTGATCGCGACGCTGCATTGCCGCAATGTCACCGGAAACGAGACCGGGCCGGCAATGATCCAACGCGCGATCCGACCAACCCGTCATGCCCGTGATCCGAAAGCCCCGATGAGCCAGCGCTTTTCTTTAGAACGGTATGCCGACCTGATTTTGACGCTCACGCAGAAGGAGATCAAGATCAGATACAAGAGCAATCTGCTGGGCTATTTCTGGTCGGTAGCCAACCCGCTCGCCTCGGCCGTGGTCTTCTACCTGGCAATTCAAGTTTTCCTGCGGGTCGAGATCGACAACTATATCGTCTTCCTGATCGTTGGGCTGTTTACCTGGCAGTGGTTCAACAACTACCTCGTCGGCTCGTGCAACATCTTTTTGACCAACGCGAGCCTGATCAAGAAGACCGTCTTCCCGCGATTCGTATTGCCGATCGCGCTCAATCTTCAGGATGCATTCCATTTCGCGATGTCGGTTCCCGTCATCCTCGGATTTGTCATCTACCACAACATTCCGCTGCACCTGACGACATTGCTTGGCGCGTTCGTCGTCATCCCGGCACAGTTTCTGCTGTTGCTGGGTCTTGGCCTCGTGCTTGCCTCGGTGAACCTGTTCCTGCGGGACGTCGAACGCATCCTGATGATCCTGCTGAACATCATGTTCTTTCTGTCGCCGGTCATCTATCCGATCGATCGCGTGCCGCAGGCGTATCAAAAATTCATATGGATGAATCCGATGACGCCGATCATCGAGGCATGGCGCAACATTTTCCTCGAAGCGACCATCCGCTGGGACTATGTCGGCGTCGCCTATCTGTATGCCGCGCTCGCGATGCTATTTGGGACGTGGGTTTATCGGCGGCTGTCGTGGCGTTTCGCCGAAGCGCTTTGAGGTCGCGAATGAGCATCGCAATCCGGTTCGAGCATGTGTGGAAGCGCTACATGGATCACTCCTTTCTGGGAGGAGGATTCAAGAACTACGTTCTGAACGCATTCCGCAACCGGCCGCCGCAACAGAACCGCTCCGTGCTCGAAGACATCTCCTTTGAGATCAAGCAAGGATCGACAGTCGGCTTCGTCGGGCGCAATGGCGTAGGCAAGAGTACCCTGCTCGGCCTGATCGCAGGCGTATTCCGTCCCGACTCGGGAACGATCACGGTCAACGGACGGATCTCGTCGATGCTCGAGCTCGGCGCCGGCTTCCATCCCGATCTGACGGGGCGCGAGAACATCCAACTCTATGGCGTCGTCCTCGGATTCAGCCGCCGGGAAATCCGGCACCGGCTCGATTCAGTGATCAGCTTCGCGGAACTCGAAGACTCGATCGACGTGCCGCTCCGATTCTATTCCAGCGGGATGATTGCGCGGCTGGGCTTTGCCGTGGCCTCCCAGCTCGACCCTGAAATCCTGCTGGTCGATGAAGTGCTGGCCGTCGGCGACCACGCGTTCCAGCTCAAGTGCTTCGACGTGATCAAGCAGTTCCGGGCCGCCGGCGGCACCATCGTGCTGGTCTCGCATGCTGCCGACGATATCACGCGTCTCTGCGATCAGGCGCACCTGATCGAGGATCACCGCATCGTCGCGTCGGGAGATCCCGTTGCCGTTATGGACCGCTACCAGCCGGAACCGGCTCATCCGACTGACGAACGCAAGGCACGCACCATCGACAATGCGCAGTGACGTTTGATCGCTTGTTCGGCTGCTACCGTCCGCGAGCTCGCGGGCGGCAAGATGCAATCAGGATTGGAAGCTTGCATGTCAGAGAAAGTCAGTGGCTTCGTCATTACCTACAATAGCGGGCCGATCCTCGAAACCTGTCTGCGGTCCCTGAGGTTCGTCGACGAACTCATCGTCGTCGACAAGTCCTCGACCGATGCAACGCCATCGGTCGCCGAGCGATATGCGGACAAAGTCATTTCCGTTCCATGGTCGCCGGTACCAACGGAAGACCGGTTCATCGCCTACGATGCCTGCTCGCACGACTTCATTCTCTACCTGGATCACGACGAGTGCATCAACGTCGAAGGCATCCGATGGGTCAAGAAGAACGCGGGCTCACACCCCGCTGGCGTCTTTCGATTTCCCAAGCGGGAATACATCATCGGGCTGCACGACGAAGATGCCTACTATTGGCCATCCTACAATATCCGCGCGTTCCGGCGCGGCGCCGCCCAGTTCGTCCGCACGCTGCACAAGGAGGTGGAGCCGCTGGGCGCCGCCAAGACCTACGATATTCCGCCACGCTCAGGCGTTTGTATTCACAACTTCTCGCATAGAGACACGCACCAATGGATCGAGAAGACAAACAGATACACCGACGAACGGGATCGTGTTTCCTTCTTCGAGACGGACGCTTCGTTGGAACAGTTCGCGCATGAGAGGATCGATTTTTGGTTGGCTCAATCAAAGACAAGGTCGGACTATGTCGTATCCGCCGCGCTGTTGCGCGCCGTGTATGACATCATCGATCGCATCAAGTTGTGGGAGGCAAGCCAGGGTATCGATGGCAACGCCGAATTCGCCGCGGTTTGCGCCAAATTGGAAGCAGAGTACGATGCTTATGATACGCGGCTGAAGGGCGGCGGGGGCATCAGCCTGAGCAGCATTCTCGACAGGTTCAAGCTACGAAAATAGCGCTCCGCTTCCCGGGCAATTCCACGCCCTCAAGGTTACTGATGCAATCGCAGCGCCCATTACGAATACTGACCTTGCTTGCGAGGCACGGGATCGAGCGACACGCGAACGCGTTGTCGGACGTCAGGGCACTGTTTGCGACCCGGATGCCCGACGTAGCCCACCAAGTCCTGGTTATCGACAATTCCCTGCCACCGGGCCACACGTCGACGCTCGCCAGCGACGTCGAGCTGATCGGTAGCGACAATCTGGCGTGGGAGTTTTCAGCCTGGGATCAAGGAATTTCGCACTGCAGCGCGCAGCTGGAGCAATTCGACTTCATCAACCTGGTTACGTCGGCCTTCAAAGCGTTGGACCACGCGTTCCTGGACTGCTTCAGCCGTCGCATGCTTGGTCTGGTGCGCGAAATGCCCACGGCTGTCGGCCACATCGACTGTTTCAACAGCGAAGTCGTCTGCTTCGGTACCCCTTCGCAATCGTGGCTTCGGAGTTCGTTCATCGTCTTGCCGCCATCGCAATTGCGACTACTGAAATCGGTCACCACCGTCATCGACAGGAGCGCAATCTTCAGTGGCGACCCCGCAATGCCTTTCCGGGACGACGCCCCGCTGTCGCCCGCGTTCCGGGGCTATATCGTGGGCTGGCTTACGGGCGACGGTACGGGCCAAGGTGTTGAATGGCACTCCCGTTTCTCGTTGGACGCAGGCACACTGAAGTTGTTCGAAGACAAGACTCTCGCCACCATCAACGAGCATATGCTGACACAGAGATTGCGGGCACTTGGTTGCACAATTGTCGATGCAACCTGGCTAGCCCGGCAAACTCAATTGCCGAGTCGAGATGGGATCTTGCGAACCTTGCCGGAATGGCAGGATCAAATTACGATCGGCCGCGGACGCACCGCATGGCCGCGCCGGCTGCTGGCCTCAGTGCGAATATCCGATTTATGGCGGTAGCGTCAGCCGTCTTTCCACTGACTCCTGTTTCCACTGGCTGCTTTTTCCGCTGGTTCCTGGGGTTCAAGCGGAAATTTCTGCAGCTGGCTGGGACCCGTGAAGTAAAGATCAAGACCTGATGACGGAGGCCGCTCTCATTATCGCGTCCCCTTGGCCTCGAACCGGGACCGCCAATCTGTTCGCAGCGCAAAGCTTGTTCCTGTCGAGCCGCGGCTATCGCACCGCGATTCTTTTGAATCCCCACCGGGCCGAACATCGGGTCAAATTTCGCGACTGGTGGACGTCCACGCTCGAAGCGATGCGCTACGAAGGCGTCCATCTGCTCTGCCGCGCGATAACCAGTCGTCGAACGAAGCCTTGGCTCTCCCTCAGTTTCCTGCAGTGGCTTATCAACGGCCGGGATTCGCAACTGGCGATCATGGCGCGCTACGCCGCAGCGGCGGAACTGCCCCCGGAGCTGCTGTCGTTCTTGAACCGCAACGACCTGCGCATCATCGTCGTAAACCACTGCTTTCAGATGCAAGTGGCGGAAAAGATCCTCAGGTACCTGGAGAAAACCGGAAGACCCCGGCCGGCCGTCGTGCTGGAAACGATCGATGTCCAAGCGCGATTGTACTCATCCGGACAGATCGACAATGTTTTCAAAGGAACGCCCGACGCAATCGACCTCTTGGAGCATGATGAGTTGCGGCTCGCCGGCGCCGCACAGGCTCTGACCTATGTGACGGCCGAAGACATGCGCCACGCATGTCCGGGCCCGCAGCCAAGACACCTGGTGCTTGCTACGATCGCTCCCGAGACTGAGAAGCAGTTGCTCCAATTGAATGGGACTGCCGATGACGACCACCTCCCGATCGACTTTCTGTATGTCGGCAACAACAACCCGGGCAATGCGCTGAGCATTCAGTGGTTTCTGAACGAGGTCGCGCCCCTTCTCGACAAAGCCTATTCGATCACGATCGTTGGCAACATCGCCGCTCATATCAAATCAACCAACCGCGAATTATTCGAGCGGTTTGAGAAACATTTCGTGGGCGAGGTTTCAGATATCGTCGATTACTATCGCAAAGCAGCGGTCGTGATCGCACCGACCAAGTTCGGTACCGGCACCTCAATCAAGACCATCGAAGCGCTGGCCGCCGGCAAGCCGATCGTCGCCACCACGGAAGCGCTCCGTGGGTTGCCTTCAGAGACGACCTTTCCGCTCCCGAGCGTCGCGGATGAAGCCGCCGAATTTGCAAGCGCAATGGTGTACGCACGTCGCAATCGAAGCGAGTTGGGAGAGCGATCGCGACGGCTTTATCTGGAACTCTTTTCAAACGAGAAGTATTTCGAGCGCTGGGACGGGGTACTGGCCGCGGTCGGGCTCGGCAATGCCAACGCTGCGACATTGCCCAGTGTCCCCCGCCAAGGTTATGGCGAGGCGGATCGCCCCGTCTAACCCGCTCGCCGTTACGGGTTAGCCTTCGGCGGCCATCTGCGCGAGGTCACTATTGACCATCTCGGCAACAAGCTCGCCGAACGAGACCTTGTGCTTCCACCCGAGCACACGATGAGCCTTGCTCGGATCGCCAAGCAGAAGGTCGACCTCGGTCGGACGGAAATAATTGGGGTCGACCTCGATCAACGTCTCGCCGGTCTTTTCGTCGATGCCGATCTCGTCCGTCCCCTTGCCGCGCCAGGCGATTTTCCGGCCGACGACGGAAAACGCCCGCTCGACCAGTTCCCGCACCGTGTGCGCCTCACCGGTCGCCAGCACATAGTCGTCAGGTTTCGGCTGCTGGAGCATCAACCACATGCCCTCGACATAGTCGCGGGCATGACCCCAATCGCGCACGGCGTCCATGTTGCCGACGTAGAGCTTCTTCTGCAGACCGCGCTCGATCGCCGCAACGGCGCGCGTCACCTTGCGGGTGACGAAAGTCTCGCCACGGATCGGACTTTCGTGATTGAACAGGATTCCGTTCGAAGCATGAATGCCGTAGGCCTCCCGGTAATTGACCGTGATCCAGTAGGCATAGAGCTTGGCCACACCGTAAGGGCTTCGTGGTGAGAATGGCGTCGTTTCCTTTTGCGGCACCTCTTTTGAATTGCCGTAAAGCTCGGACGTCGATGCCTGATAGAAACGCACGCTTTTCTCGAGCTTGAGGATGCGGATCGCCTCCAGCAGCCGAAGTGTCCCGAGCGCATCGGCGTTGGCCGTATATTCCGCGGTCTCGAAGCTCACCTGCACATGGCTCTGCGCGGCAAGATTGTAGATCTCGGTCGGCTGGATCTCCTGAATCAGACGAATGAGATTGGTCGCATCCGTGAGATCGCCGAAGTGGAGGAAGAACTTGACGCCCTTCTGATGCGGATCCGCATAGAGGTGGTCGACGCGACCGGTGTTGAACGACGACGAGCGCCGCTTCACGCCGTGAACCGCGTAGCCCTTGGCGAGCAGCAGTTCGGAAAGATACGCGCCATCCTGACCGGTGGCGCCGGTGATCAATGCAACCTTATTGGACATTTAACCCCTCAGCCCAGTTCTAACGTCGTGTCGCTATCAAGCGCGCGACCGCATGCGCCGGTCAGCACTTCCGGCAACGTCCACGTCGAGGCTGAGGCCGGCTGCCAGCGCGTCGTCACGGAACGCCCTGACAGCGCCGAGCGAGAGCTCGGCGCCGCTTTGCGTCCCGAGCGCGGGCAGCTTTTTGAGGATATCCGCCGGCGCCGTGATGATGTGGCAGCCCATCTCGTCGGCCTCGAGCACATTGAACACTTCGCGGGTGGAGGCCCAGATGATCTCGACGTTTTCAGTCTTGCGGGCGCGCGCGACGGCATCCCGCATAATCGGTCGATAGTCAATGCCGAGATCGCCGAGGCGACCCGCGAACACCGATACGCAGCCCGGAGCGCCACCCGACAAGGCATCGACGCCACGTTCGACCTGCTCGCTGCTGAAGATCGCCGTCAGGTTGATCTTGACCCCGGCCCGGGACAAGGAACGCACTGCGTCGAACAATGGCTCGCCGCGGGTCGTCGTCACCGGCAGCTTGACATAGACGTTCGGCCCCCAGGTGGCGATGACGTCGCCCTGCGCGATCATCTCCGAGATGTCGTCGGAAAATACCTCGAACGAGATAGGCCGGTCAGGCACCGCCGCCACCAGATCGCGGCCGTAGGCGGCGTAGTCCTTGACGCCTGCCTTCTTGAGCAGCGACGGATTGGTGGTGAAGCCCGCGATCCACGGCTGCTTGGCCATGTCCAGAATCTGGGCCTTGTCGGCCCCATCGGTGAACAGCTTGACCTTGAGATCGGAGAGCTTTGGCATCGGCAAATCCGTGAGTTCCATCCGTTGGTACCACATTAGCCGGACGGAGGGCGGCGAGTCACCCTCGCCCTTCGCCCGCCGCCCGAAGCGGCTGCATGTCCCTCAGGATCGACAGTGCCTCGGGCAGGGTCCGCACCACGTGGTGCGGCGGATCGGCCGGACCGGGACCGGCTCCAAGTGGGTCGAGCCTGATCCGCAGGGGGATACCGGCCGCCGCAGCGGCCTCGATATCACTGAGCCGGTCACCGATCAGGACGGAGCGCGACAGGTCGAGGTCCAGATCGGCGGCGGCCTGAAGGATCATGCCAGGCTTGGGCTTTCGCCAGTCGTGATCGCGGCGATAGCCGCCGATGCCGTGCTCGGGGTGATAGGGACAGTGATAGGCACGGGCGATCGGCGCCTGCTGTTCCCGGAACCGCTCGCACATCCACGCGGTCAAGGCCACGTGCGCCGTTTCATCGAACAGCCCGCGGCCGATCCCGGATTGATTGCTGACCACCACGATCGGCCAGCGCAGGTCCTGCGCGACGAAACGCGCGAGCTCGAAGATGCCGGGCAGGAAGTCGAATTGATCGACGCGATGGACGTAGCCGTGATCGGTGTTGATGACGCCGTCACGGTCGAGAAACAGCGCCGGTCCGCGAGCAATACCGGTCATGAATTGCGTGCGATCGCCTGCTCGGCGAGGCCGCAGATCGCATGGCCGGCCACGATATGGATCTGCTGGATAATGGCGGTCTCGTCCGATGGCGCACAGAGGCAGTAATCGCAGAGCGCGGCCATCTCTCCCGGATTTTTGCCGGTGAAGCCGATGGTCACCACCTTCACCTCACGCGCGGCGCGCAACGCGGCCAATACGTTACGCGACCGTCCCGAGGTCGATATCGCGACGAATACGTCGTCCGGCTGGCCGAGGCCCCTCACCTGCCGCTCGAACACCTGGTCGAAGCCGTAGTCATTGCCGATGGCAGTCAGCACCGATGTGTCTGTGGTCAGTGCGATTGCCGGCAGCGGCCTCCGATCGGACACGAAACGGGAGAGAAACTCCGCGGCGAGGTGCTGGGCGTCGGCGGCGCTACCGCCGTTGCCAGCCAGCAGCAGCTTGCCGGTTCCGCCAACCGCCTTGGCAATGACCCCGGCGATGGTCTCGATGGTGTTGCGAAATTGCGGATCGGCCGCCACGGCTTCGAGCGCCGCGACGGAGCGGCGCAGATAGTCGTCGACGTAGTTGCGATCCGTGTCGGTCAATTCGATACCCAAACGCCTCGATACCAAGCATCACTGCTTGGCGCCAATCTGCCGTCGCCGTCGGCAGGGGTCAAGTTCGGTGGTAATCGTCGTCGAACCGCTCGATGTCGTCCTCGCCGAGGTAACTGCCGGTCTGCACCTCGATCAATTCGAGATCGATCTTGCCGACGTTCTCCAGCCGGTGCGTTTCACCGATCGGGATATAGGTCGACTGGTTTTCGTGGACCGTCTTGACCTGATCTCCGACCGTGACGCGCGCGGTGCCGCGGACCACCACCCAGTGCTCGGCACGGTGGTTGTGGCGCTGTAGCGAAAGCCGCTTGCCGGGCTTCACGACGATGCGCTTGACTTGGTAGCGCTCGCCCAGATCGAGGGATTGGTACGCGCCCCAGGGGCGATGCACCTTGAGATGCTCCTCGAGCACCGGATGCGTTTCACTCTTGAGCCGCTCGACCAATTGCTTGAGGTCGCTGGCGCGACTGCGATGCGTGACCAGGATCGCATCCTCGGTCGCCACGACCACCAGATCCTCGACACCGAGCAGCGCGACCAACGCCTTGTCGGACGTAACATAGGATCCCTTGACGTCGACCAGCACGGTCCGGCCTTGGGTGGCGTTGCCGCCCGCGTCCTGCTGCGAGAGTTCCCACACCGAATTCCAGGAGCCGACGTCGGACCATCCATAGCTCACCGGCACCACCGCGGCACAGGAAGTCTTCTCCATGACTGCGTAGTCGACCGACTTCGCCGTCGCGCGCGTGAACTTCTCGGCGTCGAGCGTCACGAAGCCGATATCACGGCCCGCACTTTCGACAGCGCCCACGATCGCGTCCACGCTGCCCGGCTCGAACCGGCGGTACTCGTCGAGAAATACATTGGTGCGGAAGACGAAGTTTCCGCTGTTCCACAGGTAGCCGCCCGCCACATATTTTCGGGCCGCCGTCTCGTCCGGCTTTTCGACGAAAGCCTCGACCGCGAACACGTCGTCGCCGAGCGAGACGCCGGGGCGGATATATCCGTATTCCGTTGCAGGCCGGGTCGGCTGCACGCCGAACGTCACGATCTTGCCCTGCGCGGCGGCATCGGCCGCGCGACGGCAAGCGCTGATGAAGGCAGCGGTGTCCGTGACGACATGGTCGGCCGCAAGCGCGATCATGGCCGTGTCGCCATCGCGGGCGCGCGCAAACGCGGCGCCGGCGGCGATCGCGGGACCGGAATCGCGCCGCGCCGGTTCCAGCAAGATATCGGCTTCTACGCCGATGGCGGCGAGCTGCTCCGCCACCAGGAAGCGGTAGCCCGCGTTGGCGATAATGATCGGACGCCCGAACAAGGCCGGATCGCTGACGCGCAGGACGGTTTCCTGGAATGTCGAGCGCGCCCCCATGAGCGCCAGGAACTGCTTCGGCCGTCCCTCGCGCGACGAAGGCCAGAGCCGCGTCCCGGCGCCCCCGCACATGATGAGAGGGGTGGTGGTCACCTTAGCCATGGCCCGCCTCTAAGGCGGACACGGCCGCCATCAGCGTTTGATCAGCATTGAGAACAGGCACATCGCAAATTCGATAGGAGATTGCAACCGCTTCCCGCCAAGCCTTGCTTCAACGGTTACCGTCGCTGCCTCGGCGCAAACGCCCGTTAAGCAATATTAAGACAACCGCAATCAGCAACGCAGGCAGGACTTATCGTGACAGGAGGCTGAGGATTCCAACGAGCTGCCCTCGCTCCAAACTTCCCTCAAATCGATATCCAAGCGCTTTGTAGAGATGAAAAGCGCGTTGGTTTTCGGGATCGACTCGTAGACGCACGCTCGCTGCGCCCTTGGAACGGGCCATCGCCGCCAGATAGCCCATGAACCATCGCGCACAGCCCGATCCGCGATACTCCGGTACAATATAGATTCCAAGGCTAGGGACGCTGTAGCCCTCGGCCCACCCACGCAGCAGTCCATATCCGATCGGCTCTCCAGCCTTCATCAGAAGCGCGTGTATATCGCCGCTCGTATCGTTGGCGACCCGCCTGGCTTCAACGGCGCTGAATGGATGAGGCTGAAAGTGACCAGCCGTGGGATCAGAGGCGACGCGCTGAAACAGTTGAACGAGCGCGGCTTCGTCCTTGGACTCGACAACGCCTAGCCTGAGCATCAACGGCCTACCGCGCGTTTTCTAAATGCTTTGATCAAACCCCAAAACCAATCACCCATCGTGGCCCGGTCGCTACCAAGCGGGCCGGACTTGATGATCGAATAACATAGCAACCCCTTCAGGCAGTAAAGCGGCGAACGGGCGTTGAAGATCACCCACATCGCCTTGAAGTACAGCCATCTATTGGGGAGATGCGCGCCGTCGCCGAAAAATTTCGAGTGAAAACGCCCGTACATATGGTCGCTCAGCGCCTGAACGAAGTAAGGCGACACTCTCCCGAACAGCTTGCGCTGCGTAGCCAAGACTTCGGCGTAAAGATCGATGAGCTGCGACGCGGTCTTGGTCGTCTCGTACCACCTGTTGCCGGACAGATCGCCGTCAAGCTTGCCAAAACGCGCCCCCGACACGGCAAACCGTGCCCACAAATCATAGTCCATGCAGAATTGCAGTTTGCGATCTAGCCCACCAACCCGCTCGTAAAGATCGCGGCGGAAGTAGACTGAGGGCTGAGCCATCCACCCTCTCTCAAACATCTGCTTTACGACATCGACACCCGGACCGGCGTCGATCGTCGGATATGGTCTCTGAAATGTGCCATCCTCAGACATGTAGTGCCCGCCGCCGACAAGCACCTCGACATCGGGATCGGCCGCAACGGCGTCGGCAACGAGTCTCAGCGCGTCACCACACTGGACGTCATCTGAATTAAGCCACGTTATCCACGTGCTCTTGGTGGCAGCAATCCCTTTGATGATGGCATCACTCTGGCCCTCGTCCTTCTCGGACACCCATCGGATTTCTTCGCCGAAGGAACGCAGCCGCTCGACGGTATCGTCGGTGGATCCTCCATCGACGACGATGACATCAATCACAGGATAGTTCTGAGTCAAAACGCTGTTGATCGCCTCTTCGATGAACCGCCCATGGTTGAACGATGGCACGACCACAGCAATGCTTGTGTCTTGCCTTGTCATGCTACAGCTCTCTCAAGCATTCGGCCGACGCGCCTCACGCAACAACCGAACGAATGCTCTGGACGAGCGAGCGACCGCAAGCGGCAATCCGACGAGATTCATACGCGCCCATGCCACAACCGCCCGGAATTTGACGGCGGTCGTGACTGGCGGGGATTCCCCTTTGGCCCATGCAGCACCATAAGTGCGATTGTAAGCGTATCGCATCGCCCAGCTATAGGGCACGACATTATAGTATCGATGAACCACGCTACAAATGGCATCCAGCAGCGACGGATCCGCCTTCACCGAGATCGCATCTGAATGCACCCGCGAGAGCGATAGATATTCGTCGATGAAATAGAACGGTAGATTGTTCTGCCAGCGCAGCCAGAGTTCATAGTCGAGAACCCGATCATTGAGCTTGCCGCACAGCTGCACCGCGGAACGTCGGAAAAACAACGACGGCTGCGGCGGCAGGCAAAAATGCATCATCCGGCGCTTCTGCTCTTGAAGAAGCGGACTCCAGTCAACCGGATATTCCACGATGATGTTTCGATCATCATCGACGTAGTTATTCCTGCCGTAGACCACGAATGCCGACCGGTTGAAGTGGAAGAAGGTCGCCACGACCCAAAACGAATTCGGTAGATACAAGTCGTCTGAGTTGATCCACGCGATCACGTCGCCGGTAGTCTGGTCGATCCCCTTGTTCACCCCGTGATGGTGGCCCCCATCCGGACCGGTGTCATAGCGGATCAAATCCGGGAAGCGCGACGCATACGAGGCAATCGTCTCAACCGAACCGTCGGTCGAACCGCCGTCGGCCACATACACTTCGAGATTCGGATAGCCCTGCGCCAACACGCTTTCGATGGTCTCGGCGATATAGCGACCTTGGTTGAAGGAAGGAATGACAACCGAGAATTTCAACAACTGCTCGCGTGGGAGCGCCCGAACGTAAGCGAGGTCGGCTTCTGTCGGCTTGAAGGCAAGGCTCCGCTCAAGTTCGTTCATCGAATGGATCGCACGTCAAATTCTTCGGACAGCATCGCAGATCGCAGCTGATATTTCTTCGACATCATTGTCGGCCAGGCCGGTATAGGTCGGCAAATTCATACCATGATCGCCAAGGAAGTCCGCGTTTGGAAGTTGCCAGTCGCCGCAGTACATCGGCAGGCGATGCATCGGCACGAAAAATGGTCGCGTCTCGATCCCGGCCTCCCGCTCGAGATGCTCCATAATGGCCTGGCGACGCGACGCGCCGCCGCGCTTTAGCACCAAGCTAAACAGCCAACTTGAGCTTTCGAATTCGTTCATTCGTGGAGGCAAGGCAATATCTGCACCTTCCAGGCTCTGCAAACAACGCACATATGTGCTGGCAATGCGCCGGCGCTCGCCGAGGTGCAGATCGTATTGCTCCAACTGCCCACACCCGATGGCGGCCGCCACGTTTGTCATACGGTAGTTGTATCCAATGATCGGGTGCCAATACCGAACATTTGGGTCCATGCCCTGCCCGCGCAGCGTTCGTGCCAGGACTCGATTCCGCGGATCACGGACCACCAGCATCCCGCCCTCGCCGGTCGAAATCGTCTTGTTGCCGTAGAAGCTGAAGGCAGCTGCATCACCGAAGCTCCCTGTCGGCTCACCGCGAATCGACGCACCGATGCTCTCGGCACAATCCTCGATCAGCCAGAGGCCACGCTCCTTACACAAAGCCGAGATTTCCGGCATCGGGCATGGAAAGCCGTAGAGATGGACGGCAATGACACCAACCGTCTTCGGCGTGATCGCCGCGGCAACCGAAGCAGCCGTCAAATTCCAGGTTATCAAGTCGCTGTCCGCAAGGACGGGCGTAGCACCGCAATAAGTCACGACGTTCGCGGTCGCTACGTATGTGAGGCTAGGAACGATGACCTCATCGCCCGGCTTCAATTGCATGGCGAGGCAAGCAAGATGCAGCGCCGCCGTTCCGTTGCAAACCGAAATGCACTCGTCGACTTTAATTTTCTCCGCGAAGGTCTTTTCAAATCGGTCGACGTATGGGCCGGTGCTCGAAATCCATCCCGACCGCAACGCGTCGAGCACGAATTCTGATTCTCGCCCCGCGAGAACCGGCTTGGAGACCTGAAACCTGATCATTAGGCGCCGACACCGAGAAAATTGCCAGATTGAGTACTGCTACAGCGGATGAAGAGCCTGGTACACCCCCCCGATCGCCTTCGCATAGGCGGCCATCCCATGGTCGCGCCGGACCTTTCGGCTCGCTCTTTCGGCGTGTTGGAGCCGATCATCCGGATTGTTCAACCAATGCAACATTTTTGCCGCGATGTCATCCGGATCGAACGGATCGAATAGAATTCCCGCCCCTCCCTCTACTAGCTCGGGCAACGACGTGGTGCGGGCGCACATGACAGGGCAGCCCAGAACCTGAGCTTCGATAACCGCATAGCTCGACGCCTCGAAAATCGACGGCATGACGCAGAACGTTGCGCTTCGATAGATCGCAGCCAAGTGCTCGAACGGCACGAAGTCCAGAAACTGGACATGTTGCTCAAGCTTGTGCTGCTTGACCTTGCTTTCGACATCAGGCCATCCGCTATGAACACGGTTGCCGGACAACACCAGCTTGAAATCGAACTGCGGGGCCTTGGCGCGCACAATCGCCAACGCCTCGACGAGCCGTTGGTGATTTTTGTGAGGCCAAAATTGCGCCGGGTAGAACCCGAAGAGCGACGGCAAACGATACTTCGCTGCCGCATCCTCGACTGAGAACCGCGTTAGACCTGCCTCGACTTTTGGATCCCACGTCGCGGGAATCTTCACAACTTTCCGTGCGGGAACACCCATCCTTGAAATGATGTCATCCCGCACAAAATCGCTTGTCGCCACAATCGCGTCGGCAAGATCGGCGGAGCGGCCGTACAGACGATTGCGCGCGTCAATGTCGCCTGCAGAGAAATTCTCCGGAAAGTGGAGGTGCTGAAGATCGTGAAGGTGGAACACGGATGGAACGTTAAAATCGAAACAGGAAAATATCTGCACTGGACTGTGCAGTATCTGGGCTCCGGTCTCTTCCAGAAGGCGGGAAAAGCTCGCCGGAACATGTCCCGCATGTTCCTGATCGTGCCCCCTCCGAATGATTGCGTTGGCCTTGGCTGCGATGTGAAAAGCAGGCCGTCGGCTGAACGAATAGTAGCCCACATTCGAGCCGAAGAGCCTGCGCAGCTCGACAAGCTGGCTTTCTCGACATGCAATGACGACTTCAATGTCATTGAGGCTAAGCAATGCCTGAATGAGCGCCTTCATATATACCTCGACGCCGCCCGAGACGCCGAATGTGATAGACATCGCGTCGATCGCGATGCAACGCTTCAGCCCCCTTCTCTCCGGCGCCGCCGCCTGGTAGTGCCCACCACTCAGCTGCGCTCCGGGAGCGCGGCGATAGCGATAGGCCAAGTCGAGAGAGCCTCCGAGCGCCAAGCGGTAGCCGACGTTTTCCGTTGCTAGCTCCGAGATGACTTCGTTCTTTCGGGCTGTTCGACGGATGCTCGCATCATAACTTTCCTGCTGCAGTGACAGATCCGCCCGCAGCGACTGTACGGTCTGCGACAACGTCGCAACGACGGCCTCGTGCGACCGGATGGTCTCTGACAAATTGCGGATGACGGTTTCTTTGGCAGTTTGGTCAGCGCGCGTTGCATCGAGTTCTGGAGCCAGACGCTCCAGGACCGCCTTCGTGCTTGCGCGATCTTTCTCGACCGCCGAGAGATCGTCGGACAAGCTCGCAACGACGGATGCTTTCGCGTCACGGTCCTTGGAAACGGCCTCTAAAAGGTCGTGCAATTTCCGAACCGGCAGTGTTTCGATTTGGTCGTGCACGCCGGGTGGAACCGCGAGCCGGCGAGCCAGCGCTCTGTCTTCCGACCGCAGATAGAAACGATTGAGCCCGTCGAAATAGGCAAAATGATAGTCTGCCTCTAAGAGTGCAGGCTCCCACTCTTTCCAGGTGCCGATTTCATCGATCCTATCCCACGATGCTGGATGCGCTTCGGGCGCCGTCGCCTCAAGGATCAATACACGCGGTCGAAAGCGCCGAAAATCCGCTCCCCGCAGAACTTGAGCCTCATGACCTTCGACATCAACCTTCACGAAATCGATCGTTTCCGGGCAGTGCTTCTCGAAAATCTCCGTCAAAGTCAGCACTTCGACGTGACGCGTTGCAACCTCCAGTCCCCTCCTGCGCATCGTTTGCGCAACGCCAGGGTCCAACGTTGACAACCCGCTTAATCCTTCAGAATTATCTGGGCATTCGAAGAACTCGGCAGTGCCGCGCCATTGACCAACCGCTACGTGTAAATTGACGTCACGTACTCTCTCTCGAACGAACAGTTCGTGACGTTCAGCAATTGGTTCGATGTTAACGCCCACCCACCCCTTATCGTAGAAATGCCGAGTCACCGAATGCACAGTCGGATCCCACGCGCCGACGTCGACGTAGAACCCCTTCTCTTTCTCAGAGAACAGGCGCTCAAGCATTACATCTTCAAAATTTTGCGCAAAACTAAGCATCGCGCCCCCGGAGCGAGTAGACATCGGCGAGGGCGGACGCTATCGCAATAGTATGCGTAGAATCAAGAACTTATGACACATTATCAAATCCCTCAGTACCACGAAACCGCTCGATAGCGTCAGCTCCACACCGGACGGCAACATGCAGCGTGCACCAACGGGAATTCGGAGGGCGAATATTGCATTCGCCTATGATTTCTTTCGAACTCCGCTTCTTTCGCTGGGCGATTTCGAAATCTATGGGCGCTGGTTCCACAACCTGTTCAGGTCAACGATCGAATATGTCGGCGGCCGTCCTCAATGCCTAACCGAAAAGGGGCCAGATCCGGATATCAAAGTAACACACGCGCTTGAGCGAAACGGATGGTCGCCCGATATTGATGGTTGGCTTCGTGCATATGGCGCCGACGAGGAGATTTCGTGCGCCTACGAAGCGTTCTCGAAGTTTGATTTTGTCGTTGGCTGGGGCTCTAGCCCGAGTCTCTTGAAATACCTTAATCGCCTGCAGATTCCATTTCTGGATGTCTTTCTAGACCCAATCCGTTTCGCCGAAGATCTCCACCTGACCGCACGCACCAATGATCATCAAATAGAGGCGTTGCTCAAAAGCAATGAGCTGACGGACGATGCGCTTTTTTCCGCCGTCGGCCTGCTTCGCTCGCGCATTGAACGAGCAACGCGGCTTCGGGACAGTTTACGTGCACCGATTCAGGACTCTGGTCGCAAGGCGACACTCTTCGTCGGCCAAGGTGATATCGACTCGACCCTGATCGTCGATGGCAAGCTAGCCACCGTGTCAGACTACATCACAGAAATCGCAGCAAGCGTGCCAGCAGGCCAACCCCTGCTGATCAAGCCGCACCCGCAGGCCAGAAAGCATGCCGATATCCGCCGACTTCACGATGCACTGCCAAACTCGATGTTCATTTCGGAAAACATCTATGCATTGCTGCATTCCACATTGATCGGAAACGTCATCACCCTGTCCTCCAGCGTCGCGGCAGAAGCCAAATTCTTCGGGATTCCCGGCAAGTGGCTGATTGCTCCCGATCGGGAACGGCTCGGCGATATGACGTCTCGCTGGTATCGCGTGCCGTATGAGCAGATGAACGTCGGCTTCTGGCGGAATATCGTCGAGAACACGGCCCCTGCGCAGGACAAGCACGTCGAGAGGTCAATGTCTGGGCAGTTGCGGAAAAGCATCGGCTACGGTTGGGGATTCAAGGACACAGATACCGCCCTCATCGATCGTCGCGCACCGATTGGAGAGCACGTACGATTTTCGAAGGACGCACGCGGCGGTTCTTTTCTCGCATTTGGCTGGCATCTCCAGGAAGGCTGGGGCTGCTGGAGTGCTGCCGAGCAAGCGACACTTTTGATCCAACTTGACCGAAGCTGCGAGAACATTGAGATCGAGTTCGAAATCAAAGCACTGGTCCTGGATGAGATGACTCCCGTTGATGTCACCATCTACGCACGCGGATCTAGAAAATCCCCCTCGCAGAGCCGGCGAATAGCCAACGCGACGGATATCATCATGGTCGGGCTCGCATTGGGCGCCCCCGGCGACGACGATCACGACCTCGTGGAAATCCAATTTGAGATCAAGGGCGCGAGGTCGCCGGCCGAAGCCGGCGGAAGCGATCAACGCGTGCTCGGCATAGGCTTGATCGGCATGACCGTCCGCGTTCCGCACGGTTGAAGCAGTCGATCGAATGAAGCTGTCGCTCGAATATCCGCCGATCACTCGTTAAGTAAGGTTAATTTTTGCCTTCAATTGTTCAATCGTTAACGTTCTGTTACTCAATCGGCGCGGGCCGATAGTTGATGGTGCTCGTGTGTTCGCAGCATTTCGATCGGCGCCCGTCGGGAGCCAAGCGTTGCGTGAGGGGGCCCGATGCCTGGCAACACGGCCATTACCTGGGACTTCGATGAGGAATATGTGCTCATCGACCTTTCGGGAAGGACCCCCGGGCCAGAGGATGACGAGGGCGAAGGCGCCGAAGACGGCGGGGACGTCGGCAGCGAAATTCTGCAACTCTTCAACGACGCCGGTTCGTCCAGCGCGATCTCGATGTTCGCAGTCATCGACTCCGGGTGGGACGATGTCATCAAAGGCGATGGCCTAACTGCTCACTTGGCGGTCTACGCCAGCGGCGGCAATGACACCTTTCTGGGTGGAAGCGGCAACGATTTTTTCCGCTTCGACGCATCGGAGCTAACGTTTAGGGACACCGTCGCAGGCAATGGCGGGTTCGACACCCTCGCGCTCAGCTCCGGAGGCCTCGTATCGGCAAGTGCGTTGGCCCATGTCACGGGAATCGACGCCCTGCTCCTGAGCGGCCTGGGCAACGAAATCAATCTAACGAACGCCTTGGTGGCGGGCTCTACGCTGGGTGTGTTCACCGTCGTCGATGGGGGCGGCAACGACATTGTCGACGCCAGCGCCGTAACCAACGGCATGGCGATCTCGTTTTCTTCGAGCACAGGAAATGACACGTTCCTCGGCGGATCGGGAAACGACTACTTCCTCTTCTCGGCCAGCGGCCTTTCGTCACTCGACACCGTGGTCGGCGGCACTGGGTTCGACTACCTGGTGTTCAGCACGGCGGGCATTGTTGCACCCGGCGCCTTCACAAACGTTTCGGGCATCGATGCCGTCCGACTCAACGACGGCGGCAACCAGATCACAGTCCCCTCTAGCCTATCGACGTCCTCAGACGCCGGCATGCTCGCGATATTCGATGGGACCGGCAACGATATCGTTGACGGCGCAAGTTCCACTGCGGCAATGGCGATCTATTCGAGCGGCGGCACCGACGCGTTTTTCGGTGGAGCCGGCAATGATTTCTTCTCGTTCGCTGCAAGCCAGATCACGTCGGTCGATACCGTAGACGGGGGACTGGGCTTCGACGCACTCCACATCAACGCCGCCGGCGCCCTCGCCGCGTCCGCGTTCGCCGGCGTCACCGAAATCGATGCTCTGGTACTGGCGGACGCAGCGATACAGATCGAGCTTGGCAACAGCCTGGTCGGCGGTTCGGAGTATTCGGCGTTTGCCGTCGTGGATGGCTTGGGCGACCAGGTGGTTGACGCGGGTGGCGTCAGCAACGGCATCATGATCGCGTTCTACTCCAAGGGTGGCGACGACACGTTTATCGGCGGCAACGGGAACGATTTCTTCGCCTTTGGCGCCTCGCTGACGGCGGCCGACACCGCGGATGGCGGCGACGGATTCGATGCAATTTATGTCGCGAATGCCGGCACCTTGGCCGCGTCCGCGTTCGACGGCGTCAGCAATATCGAAGCGCTGGTGATCGGCGGCGGCGACAACACCATCTCCCTGCCCGCTAGCCTGATCTCGAGCAGCGACTTGGGGCAGTTTGCGATCGTCGACGGCATCGGTGACAACGGAGTGGACGCAAGCGCCGCGGACGCGTCCAAAACACTCGCGTTCTATGGCGCGGGTGGTGCCGACACCTTCATGGCCGGCGCCGGTGATGACTATTTCATCATGCCCGATACGAATTTTGCATTGCTCGACGGCGGTGCTGGACTAGACCGTATCTTGCTCACTTCGAATTTTGCGGGAAAGCCATTCGACTTGAGCGCTCAAGCCAGCAAGATCGATGATGTCGAGATCATTTCCTTGAGCAACTCCAGCGCCGTGAGCCTGTCGCTCACCGCGGCGGACATCCTGGAGGTCAACGCGACCGGTGAGTTCCTTTATGTCACCGGGGGGTCTGACGACGAACTTTTGTTCGATGCCAGCGGATGGCACGTCGTTTCAACGAGCCATGTCAACGCAGCGGTCGATCCGGGAGCGACATTCATTCACCTTGAGGATATCGTGACTGGGGCCGACCTTTATCTGTCGGACCAGATCGCCCTGCTCATCTGAATCAACGGTTTGAAAATTCCGTTCTCGGTTGATAGCGGGCTTCTGTAGCCAGCCGGGACCAGCATGCGTGCTTCAGTGTCGACTACCGGAAAGGCGCACGCTATCCGCCCTGGCCTACCGCTCGCGGAATGACCGCGACAGGTTGTCCTGGAACGGCTTGACGAAATAAGACAGCACGGTGCGCGGGCTGGTCTGGATCAGCGCTTCCACCGGCATCCCGGGCACCAGCCGCGCGCCCCCGAGACGATCGATCTCGTCCTCCTGAACGCTGATGCGGATCGTATAGAACCGCATTCCGGTCTTGGGATCTTCGCTGACGTCCGCTGAAATCCGCGTCACGCTGCCATTAAGCTCCGGCGTGGTCCGCTGGTTGAACGCCACGAACCGGAGGATGGCCGGTTGTCCTATCCGTATTTGATCAATGTCCTGCGGAGCGATCTTGGCCTCGACGAACAGGGTGTCCGACTGAGGTACGATCAGCATGATCGGCTCGCCTGGTGCGATGACGCCACCCACCGTGTGCACGGCGAGTTGGTGCACCAAGCCGTCGATCGGCGCACGAATATCGACGCGCCGAAGCTGGTCCTCCGCGGCTATTCGCTTTTCGACCAATTCGGATGACTTGGCACGAATCTCCGCCAATTCCTTGCCGACTTCCGTACGCATGTTCTCGTCGATCTGCAGAATCTGCAGTTCGTTTTCGATGATCTTGCCTTTGGCCTGAGCGATCGCCGCGGTGAGCTGACCGGTCTCGCCGGTCAGCCTCTCGCGCTCACGTTCCAAAGCCGTCAAACGCATGATCGGGACAAGATTCTTTTCCCAAAGATCCCGAACGCCCTCTAACTCCTTGATAATCCAGTCGACTTGCTTTTGCTTGGAGAGGATCTGCGCGTCGTATCCGGTTATTTCCTGCTGCAACTGAGCGGAACGTTCCCGCAGCTGAGCTTTTTGTCCCTCACGGAAGCTCTTGCGGGTTTCAAACAGCTGTCGCTCGCCTGTAATTGCCTTCTCGACATCCGGATCGCTCAGGCGAGAAAGCAACGCTTCCGGAAAGCTCACTGTGTCCGCGCCCGTTCGTTCGGCTTGCTGCCTGGCTTCCCGTGCCGAAAGTTCGTCCAGCGCCTTGACGACGATCGTAAGATTGGCGCGTGTCTGGGTATCGTCGAGGCGGACAACGATAGTACCGGCTTTCACCACCGCACCATCCCGCACCAGCAGTTCGCCAACGATGCCGCCGGTCGGATGCTGAACCTTCCTCGAATTTGAATCCACCACGAGCTGGCCCGGCGCAATGATCGCGCCGAAGAACTCCGTAGTCGCGGCCCAACCGCCAAGCCCGAATACCAAGGCTATCGCGGCCAGGACGATGATGACCGTGTATCGGCGCAGGACGCGGCTCTGGTCGTACGACCCATCGCTCATGACACGCTTCCGCCCGGTTCAGTCACGACTCGCAGCCCCGTGCCGCCGGGTGTCGCCGCCGGACGTCGCAGCTTGCTCATAACCTCTTCCTTGGGTCCGAAGCCCTGCGACCGCCCCTGCATCATGACGAGCATTTGGTCGACGCCCGCGAGCGCGCTCGGGCGGTGCGCGATGACAACTGCGATGCCACCACGCGCACGCACCCCGAGGATCGCTTTCGTCAGCGCCTCCTCCCCTTCCGCGTCGAGATTGGAGTTCGGCTCATCGAGCACGATCAGGAAGGGATCGCCGTAGAGCGCGCGCGCAAGCGCGATGCGCTGACGTTGGCCGGCCGACAATGAGGCACCGCTTTCACCGATCTCCGTGTCGTAGCCGCCGGGCAAGTGCAAGATCAGATCATGGACTCCGGCGGCCGTGGCGGCCGCGATGACCTTCTCCGGATCGGGATCCGGCTGGAACCGGGCGATGTTCTCCGTCACCGTGCCAGCAAATAACTCAACATCCTGCGGCAGATAGCCGATGTGCTGGCCGAGCACCGAGGGCGGCCATTGATCGAGCGTGGCACCGTCAATTCGAGCCGCTCCGCGCGCCGGCGGCCAGACGCCGGCGATGATCCGCGCCAACGATGACTTGCCGCTTGCACTGGGACCGACAATGCCCAGACCGGAGCCTTTCTCAAGCCGGAACGTGACGTCCTGCACCACGGCGCGTTGCTCGCCCGGTGGGACGACACTGACATTCTCAATGCTCAGATGCGACTTGGGTTTGGGCAGCGCGAGTTGTTTGTCCTCGGCCGGGAACTTCTTCAGCAGCTCTTCAAGCCGTCGCCAGCTCTGGCGTGCACCGACGAAACCGCGCCAATTAGCAATCGCAAGATCGACGGGGGCAAGCGCACGCGCTCCCAGGATCGAGCCGGCGATGATGACACCGGGTGTGGCTTCCTGACGAATAACAAGAAACGCACCAACCCCGAGCAGCGCCGATTGCAGCGCCATACGCATGACCTTCGACAGCGAACCGAAGGTGCCGGCCACATCGCTGGCCTTCTGGTTGACCTCTAGATACTGCTCGTCGATCTTGGTCCACTTTCCCGCAATCGCAGGTCCCATGCCCATCGCTTGAATCGCTTCGGCGTTGCGCCGGTTCGATTCCGCCATCGCCTGGCGTCTACCGCCCAGCTCCATGGCGCTTCGCTGCGGCGCGCGCGTCATGAACTCCGTCATCACGGTGAACGAGATGATGATCAGCGCGCCCACCAGGGCCGTCATGCCGATCCAGAAATGGAAGATGAAGCAGATGCCGATGTAGAACGGCATCCATGGCAGGTCCAGGAGCGCACCAGGCCCCTGGCCGGCGAAGAAAGTGCGAATCTGGTCGAGGTCCCGAAGCGGCTGAAGCCCGTCGCCGCCGGCACGCCGCGTGATGGCGAGGCGTCCGATCGTCTCGTACACGCGCCCGCTCAAGCTTTGGCCAATGGAGCGGCCGACGCGAACCAGGACCCGTCCCCGCAACAGGTCAAGCAGGCCCTGGAAGCTATAAAGGATGACGATCATGACCGTCAGACCGACGAGGGTCGGGATGCTCCGGCTCGTCAGTACCCGGTCGTAGACCTCCAGCATGTAGATGGAGCCGGAGAGATAAAGCACGTTGATCAGCGCGCAGGCGATCGCGAGCCCAACCAACGCGATCTTGCAGGACTTCAGGGCGTCCGCGAGTTCGTTCTGCGGCCGCGCCGGCCCTCGTTGGCGGTTGAACTGGATGGCGTTCACGGCAATGGGCCTTCCGGGTCGAATGAGCGCTTGACCGTCAAGCAGCCTGATATTGATGACCTATTCAGGTTAAACAAAAATGCCTGGATGGCCCCCGGTAGACTCGGGATTACCCGGAATCAGGGCTTTTGTCGACATTTAGGACCCTAGTCCATCGGTACTGCCCCCAGGATCCCCGCCGTGCCCTCACCCAGCCGTGGGCTATATCCCCCGTCCATGGAGCCCAGATGACCGCTGCGGCCACCGGAAAAAGGAAGGGGCGGGCCGCATGGGCCCACCCCTTGTTAGGTCTGTCGCCGTTACAGCTCAGATCAGCAGCAGATCGTCGTTCTGGAGCGCGACCGTGCTGGTCACATCGAAAGTCGCGATCTTCACGTCATTGATGCCGTTCACATTTCCGTCGCCGTCGGCATCGAGATAGAGCGCTGCTATGCCGCCGATGACACCGGAATTGTCGAGCACGAATGTCGCGTCATTGCCGGCCGTACCTCCAACGTAGGAACCACTGCCATTGACGTCGCTGATGACAAAGTAGTCACCCTTTACGACGCCGCCGTCATTGAAGTCACCAGCAAGGGTAGCATTCGCGAAGAAGCTGGAGCTGAACGCGATCTTGTCATCCGTGCTGGAGAACCCGTTCAGCTGATCTTCGCCGCCACCAGCAAACGTGCCGGCATGCGTCGGAGCAAGATAGACGAACGTGTCGACGCCGGCGCCGCCGTTCAGGATGTCCGCGCCGGTGCCGCCGATCAGCCAATCGTCGTCGTTGCCGCCGAACAACTGGTCGATCTCAGCGCCGCCATCGAGACGGTCGTTACCCTGGAAGCCTTGCAGGACGTCCGCACCGCCATTGCCAGCGAGGAAGTTTGCAAACGCATCGCCATTGAGATTGTCGACGCCCGTGCCACCTCGAACGTTCTCGATGCCCGACAGGGTATCGCTCCCCACGCCGCCGGTGGTGACCAGACCGGCTCCGCCCGACAGCGCAACATTGACGCCCGCTGTTCCGGAATAATCGACGGTATCGCCGCCGACACCGGTTGAGGCAACCATGGCATCGCTGCTGTCACCATTGTAGGTGTCGCTATCGCCATCGACGGATCCGACGATGATGTCGTTTCCGCTGCCACCGTTGACGACATCGACGTCCTCGCCGCCGTCGAGCAGATCATTGCCCGCACCGCCGTTCAGCGTGTCATTGCCGGCACCGCCGATGAGCGTGTCGTTGTCGCCGTCGCCGTTGAGCGTGTCGTTGCCAGCGCCGCCGACGATCCGGTCGTCGCCGTTGCCGCCGCTGAGCACGTTCCCCGCCGGATCGTCACCGACGATCAGGTTGTCGCCGAGTTCGCGCGGCGCATTGCGGTTGACGTCGTTGGTGGTTCCATCGACCGTGTTGGCGGTCTGCACCGCAGCAAGATCGATGTTGTTGTTGGTCGTGTTGGCGAAGGCGGTGTCGATGTTGGTGAACGTGTTGCCGGTGATGGTCACGTTCTGGACCGCACCGAGCAGGTCTGAATCGGTGGCCAGCGTTTCACCGATCCGGACACCAACCTCCGTCCGCGTTCCGCCAACGGTCGGAGCATAAGCCTGATTGAACGAACCCGTGCTTTCGAACGTGTTGTTCAGGAGAACCACACCGACCAGCGATGCCTGGTTGGCGGGAACCCCATACTGCGGGTGGCCCTGGTCGTTCCGGGCCTTGATCGTCAGCGCGGCCGACAGATCGAGATTGCCGTTGCGGTTTTCGAAGTAGCGGCCCGAGTCCGTGAACGTCGAGTTCTTGATGGTGATGTTCTCGTAATCGCCGAACTTCAGATTGATGTCGAAGCCAGCGAGCACGCCGCTGAAGAAGCTGTTCGACGCATCGAGATTGCCGCTATTGACGACATCGACATCGTCGAACGTCGCCTCGTCGAGCTTCTCGGCATAGAGGCCCTTGACGATGTTGTCGTTAAAGGTCGTGCCGGTGATGCTGACATTGGTCACGGTCGACGTATCGCCAGGCACGTTCTTTTGCAGGATCATGCCGTAGGCCGACGAGTCGAAGTGACTGTTGGTCACCGTGAACCCGTCAAGCGTGATGTTGTTGCCGACATAGAACGCGGCGGTCTCTACCTGGAAGGTATTGATGTCGCCGTGATCCTTGGAGTTGATCTGGTCCAGTGTCAGATCTTCGACATCCGCGGTCACCTCGATGCCGTGATAGAAGTTCTGCACCGTCAGCTTCTGTAGGGTGACATCGTCTGCGGCGATACCGATGCCGATACCGGCATTGCCCGGGCCGTCGATGATCACGCCCGACTCGCTCGCGCCGATGATGGTGAGCGATTTGTCGACCGTGAACGCGGCATACTCGCCGTCGGCGATCAGGATGGTGTCGCCGGCTGTTGCGGCGGTGACGGCCGCCTGGATCGAGGCGTAGTCGCTGCCGGACGCATGGTCATCGACCAGATGGAACACACCGGACGATCCGGTGAACTCCAGTTGATCAACACCCACAAGGGCATGCGACTCGCCGCCCTTGGTGGCCGTCCAGACGCCACCGGAGAACGTCACCGACCAGGCGCTGAACGCGCCGTCAAGCACGACCGTATCGGAGGTGCTGGAGCCGGCCGTCACGTTCTCGATCTCGGAGAGCGTGTCGGTATCGCCGTAGGTGTCGGTGGCGGTGTTCGTCGCGAAGTTCACCGTGACCGCGCCACCACCGGCTTCCAAGGCGTAGTTCACGGTGTCGACGCCGCCATTGCCGTCGAGGCTGTTGGCGCCCTCGCCGCCGGTCAGCGTGTCGGCCTGGTTGGTGCCAGCCACGTTCTCCACCGCGACCAGCAGGTCATTGCCGGCTCCGGTGGCCGTGCCGGCTCCGAGATCGACCGTCACGCCGCTGCTGACGCTGCTGTAGTCGACCGTGTCGGTACCACCAGCACCGTTGAACTTGTCGTTGCCGGCAGCATTGCTGGAGATGAACGTGTCGCCACCTCCACCGCCATTGAACACGATGCTGTGCGTGCTGGTGAGCCCGGACGCATTGACGGTGTCGCCGTCGGCACCACCGTTGATCGTGATGGTCGATGTGGCAACGCCAGTACCGGTCAGGTCGCCCGAGATGACGACGGTATCGCCGCCGTTACCGGTATTGATGACGATGTTTTCGACGTTGGTCGTCGCCATTTCGCTGTTGGCCAGGGTGGCCACACCCACGCCGACGTTGATGCCGAGCTGGGTTCCCGACACCGGATTGATGGTGAAGGTCTCGGCAGCCGCGGTGCCGTTCACTGTCAGCTTGTCGGTCCAGGTGCCGCCATCGAAGGTGTCCTGGCCGTCGCCAACGGCGTAGATGGCCTCGTCGCTGCCCGAGCCGCCAACGAGCGTATCGTTGTCCAGTCCGCCGATCAGCGTGTCGTTGCCATCGTTACCGATCAGTTGGTCGTTGCCGGCCAGACCGCTCAGCGTGTTGCTGCCGGCGTTGCCGGTGATGACGTTGGCAATACCGTTGCCGGTACCGTCGACGTTGTCGTTGTAGACGCCATACGTGAGGTTGTCGAAGTAGAAGCCTTCGTTGTCGCCTCCGGGGCCGTCCTGCGGCGCGACGCCGCCGTTTCCGTTCCGGAAGAACACACGGCTGGTCTGGTTGGCTTCCGCGTTGGCGGCGTGCGTCGGCCCGACCGTCCAATCACGGAAGTTCTCGAACGTCGTCGTCTGGCCGATGTATTGACCATCGAGATAGACGCTGATGACGTCGTTGTTCGGGCCATCGGCATAGGTCAGCCGCAGCTCGAGCTCGTGCGAGACGGCGGCGTTGACCCCGCTCGCCAGCGTGATGTTGCCGGTGAAGCCAGTGAAGTCGTTGGTCGTCCACTGGTTCAAGGCGGTGGTCGGACTATTGACCGCGATGCGGATACCCTGGCCAGCAATCGACTCGATGACCATGAAGTTGTTGCGGTCGGTGCCGGCAGCGGTGCCGAAGTCGACCTCGAGCCGTGAGTTGTCGGCGATCGGATCGACAGCCTTGAACGTGAACCGGATGACCTGGCTGGAGAAGTCCGCGGTGGTCAGCGGCTCGCCCGCCGTGTCGGTCAGCGCCGGCGAGTACGGCCCGCCGAACGCACCGGTGGTCGGATCGCTCGACATCTGCAGCATCTTGTTGCCGGCGATATCGACGATCGTCTGGTCGGACGTTCCCGCGAACTTCCAGCCGTTCTCGCCGTCGGCGATCGGGCCAGTGCTGAAGTTCTGGAAGTCCTCCGTCCGGAAGTTGCCGTTCAGCAACGTGAGGTTTTCGACGTTCGCCGCCAGCGTGTGGCTCTCGGCGGTCAGCACCAGATCGGTGCCTGCGTTGAGACCCTCCACGATGGTGTCGGTGGCGTCGGCGTAATACGTGTCGTCGTTGCCGCCGCCGGCCATGATATCGGCATCGGCGCCGCCGATGAGCGTGTTGGCCAGGTTGTTGCCAATCAGTTCCACCGCACCGGTCGATGCGCTGGCGTCGATCGTGGTCTCGGTCGCCGACATGACGATCTTGGCTTGCGCACCATTGACGCCGCTGGTCGCATTGTCGACGTCGCCGACCGTCGCTCCCGTGATGGTGACGTTCGTGAACTCCACATCGGGCGCGGGGCTGTTGCCATCGAAGCTCGACTGCAGCTTGCCCGGCTCACCGACACGGATGCCCGTGCTGGTGCCGTTGATGACCACCCCGTTGAACTCGATGGAGTCCAGGAGGCTCGCCGGGTTGTTGTGGTAGCTACCGGCGTCGTTGCGCGCCTTCACGCTGATCGCACCGCCGCCCAATCCGACCGCAGCGGCACCGTTCTGGTTGCTGTTGCCGGAGTTTTGGATGTCGGTATCGACGAAGTTGATGTTGCCGTAGGCCGAGTACTTCAGGTTGATGTCGATCGCATTCCCGAAGTAGCCCTCCTGCGAGACGGGACCGAATCCGGGCGTAACGCGACCGTAGTTGCCGACATCGATGAAGTCCGAGCCGGTGATCGTCGCATTCGACAGCTGCTCGACATAGAGCCCCTTCTCGGTCAGGTCCTCGAAGCGGGTGTTCGTCATCGTGACGATGTCGAAGGAGCCGGCATCGCTGGTGCTGTTGGTGTTGTCGACACCCGCCTGGATGGTGACACCCTGATACCCGTGCGCGAACTCCACACCCGTCATGGTGACGTTCGAGACGAACGCCGCAGGGTCCTTGTTCAAGCCGGCGACGTTGTCGGTGAAGGTGACATCCGTCATCGTCAGGCCGCTGATCGTCACCGGCGTGGTGCCGTTGCCGAGATTGGCGCCCTGGCGGAAGCCGGTGATCGTCAACCCTTCCAGAGTCAGGCCGTTAGCATTGATCTGAACGCCCACTCCGGATGCACCCGAGTAGCTACCGGGGTAACTCGGGCCCTCAAACCAATCCGACAGATGGGTCGCAGGCGCGATGCCGTTGTCCGTCTTGAACGAGCCCTGGATCACGACGTTGGAGCCCGCCGCCTTGATCGTCAGATTGGCCGTGTCGATGACCAGGTTTTCTTGATAGGTGCCGTCCGCGATGAGGATCGTATCACCGGCCAATGCCTCGTCGATCGCATCTTGGATGCTGGTGAAGCCGCCGTTGCCGACGAGCAGGATCCTACCGCCCGCACCGTCATCCACGATCTCGATCTCGGACAAGGTGTCGATGCCTTCGCCGCCGGCGTTGACAGTCCAGCCGGCCTGATCCCCCGCGACAAGCGAGTTGGTATCGGTCGCAATTGCCGTGAGGTCGCTGACCGATATGGAGCCGGAGTAGTTCGCAACGTCGATCCCGGTACCGTTTGCACCCAGGAGGGAATCCGCGCCGCCCTTCCCGGTAAAGGAATTGCTGTCGTTCCCGATGTGCGAGTTGGCTCCATGACCGGCAAGGATGTCCGCACCGGAAGTGCCGATGAGGGTGTCGTCTCCGGTACCACCGAGGACCAGTAGCTGGTCGGATGCCGTATTGGCAGTTGTGCCAGCGTCAAACGACTGCGGCGTTGCCACGTTCTGCAGGTTGAAGTCGCTGTTGACGTCGGTGAACGTGTTGTCGTGGATGCCGGTCACCGTGTTGCCGCTCGGCGTTCCAATCGAGATGCCGGAGCCGCTCTCGACGAATGTGTTGAACGAAACATTCGACAAGCCGTCGTCGTAGCTGTCCAGGTTCAGACCGGTACGGACTGAGTCGAACGTGTTGCCGGTGATGGTCAGGCCGATGCTGTTGCCATCCGACCACACGCCCGTCGTCCAGTTCGCCGTGCCAAACTTGTTGCCGGCGCCGTTCTGGACACCGCCAAAGAAGTTGTCCTCGATGACGATCGTGCCGGTGGCGCCCGTCTGCAGCTCGATGCCACGATCGCCGTTGTTGCCGTTCGCCTGCGTCGAATAGAACCGGCTGTTCTCGACCGTCACGTTCGCACCACCGCTGACAACGATGCCCTTGAACTGGGTCGCGTTGTCTGAAGCATTGGTGACCTGAATGCCGTCGAACGCGACGTTGCCAGATCCCAGCGCCACCGTGATCGTGCCCTGGATCGCAGACTCGGCACCGCGCACCGCCGCTCCATCAACGCCGTGATTGGCGCCGACGATGGTGAGGTTCTTGGTGACGTTGACGTTCTCGGCGAACGTCGTCGCCTTGAGGACCAGGGTATCGCCGTTGAGCGTTGCGCCGGCGTCGATCGCAGCCTGGATGCTCGCATAGCTGGCCTTGAGCGAGCCAGTATTGGTGTTCTCGTCGAACGACGAGAATACCAGGACGTTGGCGTTGAGATCGATCGTAACGTCGTCAAATTCCAGGAACTCGACGTTGGTCAGCGCGTCGGCACCCTCGGGGCCGGTAACGGTCACAGCACTGCTTCCGACCGTGTACTCGACGTCGTAGTCGGCGACGTCCTCGGCGTAAACCGCCGTATCGGTATCATCGCCACCGTCGAAGGAGTCGTCGCCCGCACCCGAGATGAAGGTGTCGTTGCCAGCACCGCCATCGAAGCTGATGGTGTGCGGAGACCCCGCCGTCACACCGCTAGCGTCAACGGTATCGTTGCCGGCAGCGCCAAAGGGGTCGTCGCCGGTGATGTTGATGGTCACGCCGTTACCGGACGCCTGGGTGATCGTGACGGTGTCATTGCCGTCGCCGAGATCGAGATTGACCGTCGACGTCGCGACGCCGGTGCCGGCGAGATCGCCCGAAACGACGACGGTGTCCGCACCATCGCCGGTATCGATATTGATCTCTTCGACGTCGACGACATCGAGCTCGATGCCGTCAGCAAGCACGTCCGAGACTGCGTTGGCATCGATGTCGATGTCGAGGTGCTCGATTGCGCCGTCGTCATCGAGATCAGGCGAGATCTGGATGTAGTCCGCATCATCCGTGGCCGACACGTTGAGGGTGTCGGTTCCATCGAGGTCCGCATTGGTCGGATCGGAGTCGGAGTCCCCCTGTACGGTGTCGACACCGCCGCCGACCGCATAGCTGAAGTTGTCGCTGCCAGCCGCACCGATGAGGGTGTTGTTGGCGGACGAGCCGGTCAGGCTGTCATCGCCCGAGCCGCCGGTGGCGTTCTCGATCGAGCCGGTCACGGTGGTGAAGCCGGTCGCCACGTTGAGGCCGAGGTCGACCGTCACGCCAACAGTGGTACCGGTGTAATCGAGCGTGTCGGTGCCGCCAGCGGTGGCGTTGAGGGTCGCCGCCTCGATGGTGGTGACGTTCGAAGTACCGCCGCCGATGCCGACGATGGTGGTGCCGTTGGTGACGACCTGGATCGAGTCGCTGCCGGTCGTGTCGAAGACCTGTAGCGTGTCGCCCGTCGTGTGATTGCCGCCGGCAATCGACGTGTCGTTGCCGTCGCCGGCACGCCACACCAGCGTGTCGTTGCCGTCGCCGCCGGACATGGTGTCTTCGCCGCCCCGGCCTTCGAGAAGGTCGTCGCCGCCGTTGCCGGTGAGCGTATCGTTGCCGGCCGCGCCCCGCAGGAGATCGCCCACCGACGAGCCCTGAACATTGAACACGGTTGCCAGGCCCGAGTTCGGGTCGTGGTCGATCCCGGCCACGAACGGATCGGTCAGATCGAGGTTCGAGATGGTGTTGCCACTGATCGTGACCTGGGTCGGCGTGATGTTGCCGTACACGCCCACGCCGGCATCGACATACGAGATGGTGTTGCCGGTGACCGAACCGCCGCTGACGGCGCCTGCGCTGTCAAAGATGTAGATACCGACGACCTTGGCATCGGTCGTCGCATCATTGGTGCCGACGATGATGTTGTTGGTGATGTTCAGGTTGGTGTTGTCGAACACCAGGATGCTGCCGGAATAGACGTTTTGAGGGCCCGCATAGCCGATCTCGGTGATGGTGTTGCCCGAGATCAAACCGGTCGAGTTCAACGCCTGGAACCCGTTTTGCGCGTTAATGGTTTGCGCCCCACCGCCGATCACGGTCACACCCGTGACGTTGAGGGTGGCCCGGTTGAACACCGTCGCGTTCTTCTGGAAGTCGCTGATCGAGCCGCCCGTCATGGTGAAGTTCATGAGCACGTCGTTGTCGACCTGCAGGCCGACGCCGCGCTGATTGCCGCTGACGACCGGGAAGCCATCGACCGTCGTGCCGCCCGGATACACGTCACGGACGCCGAAGATGTCGACGTTGGTGACGTCGCCGGAGGCATTGCGGTAGACCACGCCGATGTAGTTCGCCTGGCCGGCGCCAAGGCCTTCGTCGACCGTACCGGCGCGGCCATCGCCGTCGACATTGATGTTGTCGAGCGTGACGTTGAGCGCGTCCTTGACAGTTACGACACCGTGCAACTCGCGGCCGCTTGAGGAGAGCGCCGTTTCGACCACATCGGCCGGAGCCTTGATCGTCGCCTGGCCGGTGCCGAAGCTCTCGATCTCGAGCCCGTCGAGGAAGGCCGCGTTCGGCGCGCCGGAGCCGTCGACCACCACCTGCTCGGTGAAGGTGACGCCGCCACGCAGCTGGATGGTCATGTCGGTTTCGCCGACGGCGTTGACCGCCGCCTGAACCGTGCTGAAGGTACCGACCAGATGGCCGGCGCTGTCGAGCAGGCGCACGTCGGCCGTGAGGTCGAGGACCGTGCTGCTGGCCGCGAGCTCGATCCGCTCGATGCCATGCAGCGTGTCGGTGCCTTCGTTGCCGTTGATGCCCGGCTGCGCGTCTACGACCGTGACGCTGCCGTCCCCATTGATCGTGATGTCGATGTCGTTGATGTGGCCGGCATAGGTCGCCGTGTCCTTCACCGTGGCGGACAGGGCGTTGTCGACCGCCGCAACGCCGGTGTTCAACTCGCCATACAGGGCATCGTTGCCGCCGTTACCGCGGAACGTATCCGCCGCGTTGGCGCCTTCCAGCTCGTTCGCGTTGGCATCGCCGGTAAGCGAATCCACCTGCGCGGTGCCGGTGACGTTCTCGAACCCGGACACAGCGGTGGCCAGACCAATGCCGCCATTGGCGCTGAAGCCCGACGCCGTGCCGGCGCCGAGGTCGACCGTCACGCCGGCGCTCGAGCCGGTGTAATCGAGGGTATCGGTGCCGCCGGCCACCGACGGCAATGCGCCGCCGAGGGTCACTGCATCAAACGTGCCGTTGACCAGCTCCACTCCGGACAGAGTCGTCCCGTCGATGCTGGTGATGGTCGTGCCGTTGTAGGTCACCGCCACGGTGTCGCTACCCGCGGTGGTGCCGCGGATCAGGAAAGTGTCGGTATCCGCGCCGCCGCCGGCCGTGCCGCCGCCCTGTCCAACGGTCTGCAGGATCAGGTCGTTGCCGGTGCCGCCATCGATGGTGTCGGTACCCGTGCCGCCATCAATGATGTCGAAGCCGCCGCCGCCATTGAGCGTGTCGTCGCCGCCGAGGCCGACCAGGATGTCGTTCGAGCTGTCGCCGGTGAGCGTGTCGCCCGCCGTGTTGAGACCGGTCATGAGAATGGCCGACCGCGCTGGCGCGCCGTAGTGGCTCACATCGACGCCAGGGACAACCGAAAGGTCGACGGTGCCACCGACGTTGTCGAGATGCAGAGCGGTATATGCGAGGCCGCTCAGGACATCGATATCGAGAGCCGGATCGCCGCCGTTGAAGTCGAACGTCGCGGACAGATAATCGCGGATCGCGACGCCGGTCCTGTCGAAGGTGCCGGACACAACGACGTCAGTGAAGGTCAGCGTGCCGGAGGCCGCCAGCGTCGAGGCGCCACGGATCTGGATGCCGTTCTCGATGAACGCGCCCGATCCGACGACGTCGACATTGGTGAGCGTGACGTCGCCGTTGTAGCGATAGAACGTGATCGCGCCATCGCCGCCGCCGCCACTGCCGGTGGTGACGTTGCCGCTGAAGATCGCATTCTCGATGGTGACGCCGCCGACGCCCGTGGTCGAGCCGGTCTCGTCGCCGTCGCCCAGCAGGAAGCCGTGCCAGTTGCCGCCGGTGACGTCGCCGTTCTTGAAGGTGATCGAGCTGTAGACCGAGGTCTCCGCCACCTGGACGGCGATGTTCTCGCCGGCGCCATTGACGTCGATGTTGTCGATGGTGATGTTCTGACCCGCGCCACCGCCCTGGATAACCAGCGAGCCTTGGAGCGTGACCGAGCCGACGCCCTTGACCGTGATGCCCTCGGAGACGGTGACGTCTTCGGCGAAGATCGACTGGACATTGCCGTTGGCCTGAACGGTGTAGCCCACGTCCGCGGCATTTACCGCGTCCTGGATCGTGCCGAAGGTGCCAACGAGGTTGTCCGAGTCATCGAACAGGAAGACCGGTGCGGCCAGGTTGAGGACAACGTCATCGAACTGCAGTTGCTCGACGTCGTGCACCGTGTCGGTGCCGTCGCGACCAGGCGTGTTGTCCTGGACCGTGACGGTGTTCGCGTCGACGACCGTGATCGTGTAGTCGGCGAGATTGCCGCTAAACACCGCGGTGTCGGTGCCGGTGCCGTCGCCGGCGGTGGTGCCGCCCCAGATGGTGTCGTTGCCGCCGCCGCCTTCCATGGTGTCGCCGTTGGCAGCACCCTGGATGGTGTCGGCGCGATTGCCGCCAACGAAGCTGTTGATGTTGGTCGTATCGACGACGTTGGCCGCCATGTCGATCGTGGTCGTCTGGAGGTCCGACGTGCCCGGATTCATGTTGGCGTTCTGGTCGGTGATCGTGACCGTGACAGACCGATCCTGCGCATTGAAGCCGAAGGTCGTATCCGGGTTGGCGTGCGTCACCTGCTCGATGATCGATTCCACCACATCGGGCGAGAAGACGGTGGTCGCGGTAATCGTCAGCGTGGACGAGCCGGCACCGGTGATGGTCGCAATCCCGAGCCCTTCGAGCGTCGCCTCGAACCCGGCAGGCAGAGTCAGCCCTTCGCCGGTATCAGTGCCGCCACTGACAGCACTCAGGTTGATGACGATCGACTTGATCCGGCCCTCGGCATCGCCGATTCCATCGGTGATCGCGGTGTTGCCGGAGATCGCCGTGTTCAGATCGCCGGAGGTTGCAACCGTGCTGAAATCGTCGCCGCCGGTGGCGGTGTTGAGATCGAGCGTCGGCGCATCATTGTTACCGGTGATGGTGAGGTTCACCGCGGTCGTGTCCGTCGCACCTTGCGTATCGGTGACGACGTAGGAGAACGCGATGTTGCGCGTCTCGCCGGTGCGCAGGAACTCGTATGCGCCGTTCTGGAGCAGCACGACGTCGCCGTCGGCCTCGACCGTGAACTGGGCGGCGCCGCCCGGACCGACCGGCACATACGTGCCGGCGGCCACCGGCCCGCCTCCGACGTTGAACGTCACGACGGTAAGGACATCGCCAGCATCAACGTCGCTGTCGTTAGCCAGGACGTTGAGCGCAGAGGCAGCATCCTCGGCAACCGACGCAAAATCGGGGCTCGCCACCGGCCCATCATTGGTGCCGTTGACGTTGAAGGTGATGGTCGTGGTGGCCGTGGTCAGCCCGTCGGACACCGTATAGGTGAAGCTGTCCTGCAGCGGCGTCGAGCCGACATTGAGCTGCTGAACCGTAGCAAGATCGTTGTCGAGAACGTACTCCGCCTCGCCATCGGCGTTGATGATCAACGTGCCATAGGCTCCGGCAACCGTCGTGCCGACATTGAGCGCCAACCCGTTGACCGCAGTCACGGTATGGGTGTCGTTCACGTCGGTATCGAGGACATCGAGCAACACATTGCCCGACGTGGCTGTTTCCAGATCCTCGGTGAGGTCGACCGAGATGGTCGCCGGCGACGTCACCGGATCGTTGGTGCCGTTGATGGTGATGGTCAGGGTCGAGGTCGACAGCGGGTCGGCCGCGCCGCCGTGGCCGTCCGAGGCGGTATAGGTGAAGACGTCGGCCACGCTTTCGCCTGCACCGAGCGACTGCACCGACGGCAGCGCGTTGTTGAGCGTGTAGGTGTAGGTGCCGTTGGCATTGAGCGTCAGCGTGCCGTAGGTGCCGTTGATGGACTGGCCGACATTGGCGACCGAGCCGTTGACGGCCGACACGGTGATCACGTCGGAAGCATCGGTGTCGACGTCGTTGGTGAGGACGTTGCCGGCCGCAACCGTCACGCCGTCTTCCGTGACCGCGCCGGCGTTCGCCGCCGCAACCGGCGGCGTGTTGAGCACCAGCACGTCGTCCGCGCGGGCGACCAGCGCACCAGTGGCGCCGTCAAAGGCCGCGATCTCGATCGTGTACTGCTTGCCCGGGCTCAGCGCATCGGGGCCGAACGCAGACTGCAGGAACGCGAAGCCGATATTGACCGAGTTCTGCGACAGCTCCGGATTCAAGCCGTCCTCGTCGGCAAAGGTGCCGACGCCGCCGCGCAGCTGCCAGGGCGTATTCCCCGCACCCAGATGCTGCAGGTCATAGACCTGCGTGTTGCCGTCGCCGTCCTTGATCGTGATCGTGAAGTCGTAGTCGGCGAGCGTCTTGGCGTTGGTGTTGTTGGTGTCGGTCGCGACCGAGAAGTCGAAGCTCCAGGCCGCGCGGTTGGCGTTCGCGCCGCCCACATTGTGCGCCGCATCCGCCACCTGCGTGCCGTGCGGCACGACATAGTGCGCAGTGCCGTCCGCTTCCGTCGAGGTCGGAGTGATGTCCGCGCCCTGGCGGTAGTGGATCTTGAGCCCGAGCTCGAGACCGGCCGCGTGGTTGGCCGACACGTTGTAGTTGGTCGGCTGGTTGCCGGTGCCGACGAAGATCTGGTCGTCGCCCGGAACGCCCGGAGTGCCATTGTCGTTGTAGGCGCTGTCGTCGAGCGTGCGGATCGCCTGCTCGGTGACGACGAGAGTCAGAGTGCCGACGTCGTTGTTGGTGCCGTCGGTCACCGTGTAGTTGACGGTGTCGGTGCCGAAGAAGTTCGCAGCCGGCGTGTAGGTGTAGGAGCCATCCGCCGCCAGCACCAGCGTGCCGCCATTGGTGGTGTTGTAGCTGCCGGCCACGGCCGACAGCGACGGGCCATCGGCGTCCGTGTCGTTCGCCAGCACGCCGTGCGCCGCATCCACGACCAGCGCGGTGTTCTCGATCACAGCCTGCGGCGCGGAATCGTCCACCGCGACCGGCGCGTCGTTGACGTTCGTCACCTCGAACGAGAACGTGCGGGTGAGCTGACCGCCTTCGCCATCGTCGGCGGTGACGGCGATCGTATAGGTGCCAACCGCAGCGTTCGTCGGCGTGCCGACGATGGTCTTGCCGTCGCCGCCGAGCGACAGGCCAGCCGGAAGCCCGGTGACCGTATAGGTCAGCGTATCGGCCGCCGGGGTTGCGTCGGCATCGGTGAACAGCGTGGAGACGTCGAACGAATACGCAGAGTCCTCCGTCGCATCTGCAACGTCCGCGACGACGGACGCGACCGGGGCATCGTTGGTGCCGTAGACGGTGATTTTGAGGGTGGCGGTGTCGGCGACTAAGCCGTCGCTGGTGGTGTAGTTGAAGATTTCGATTGGATCGGCGCCGGCCGCGAGCGCTTGCAGCGCCGTCTGCTGCGCCGGAGTCACGCCGAGGGTGTAGGTGTAATTGCCATTCTGAAGCAGAACCAGTGAACCGTATGTTCCCGCGATCGCCACGCCCACGTTACCAGGCACGGCATTGACCGCCGTGACTGTCAGCGTCCCGAGCGGCGTGGGCCCATCATTGTCGTTGGCAAGCACATTGCCGGTTGCGGTCGTGACCACGTCTTCGACCGCCGTACCGGCATCATTGGCGGCAAACGTTTGATCGAGGTTAATCGACGGCGTGATGTCGTTCGCGATGTAAAGATCCGAGTCAGTAACCGCGTTGTGATAGTGGATGAATGTTACACCGTTCGCGACGGCCGCATTTGTGTGGTCGATGGCCTCGACGGTCCACAAGCCATCAACGACGGTCACGTCATCGTCCGATCCGCCGACGATATAAAGCAAATTCCCACCCGCATTCATCGCGGGGATATCAGCTTCCGCGAGCGACATGTTTACGCCGGACGCGTTCACCAACGAGACGATTTCGACGTTGCTGATGTTCGCTGATTTGGCGGAGAGGTCGAACGTTCCGCCCGTGAACGCAGACGAGAACAGGATGCGGTCAAGGCCGCCGTTGCCGGTGAGTTGCGCGAAGTCGGTATTGGGCAGCACGAAGAAGTCGCCGGCGGCGCCACCGATATAGGTATCAGCGCCCGCCACGCCGTAGAACGCCACGACCTTGCCGGCGCCGCCCGCGCTCGCGTCGATCGTGTCGGCTCCGGAAGAGCCGTCCACGACGGCGAAATTGCCCTGGCTCGATCCCGCAATCAGCGTGCTGCTGAGGGTGACGGTGTGGTTGCCGGCGCCGAGGACGAGCGCCTCGACCCCGGTGACCTGCGCAAAGTCGGCGCTGTTGACGGTTCCGGACGAACTGATGAAGACGGCGTCGTAGCCACTGCCACCTGACACTGTATCCGCAGAGGTCAGATCGCCTGCATTGAATCCGAAGAAATCATTGCCGGTGCCGCCGCTGAAGCTGTCATCACCACCTCTCGAATAGACCGCCAACAGAACGCCATTGGTGATGCCGCTGCCGTCGACCACGTCATTGCCGGTGCCGTCGACCACGGCGAAGCCGCCCTGGTCGTTGTTGGCCAGCAGGCTGTTGCTCAGTGTGACGTTATTGCCCGCATTGTCGAGCACAAGCGCGTCGATGCCGGTCACATTGGCAAATGCGCCGGCCGCTACCGTACCGCCTGCCTTGAACTGGATCGCATCGTAACCGGCGCCACCGTTCACAACGTCAGAGGAATCGAAATCGGCTGGTGTGAAAAAGAACGTGTCGTGCCAGTTGCCGCCCGTGAGCGTATCGTTACCGCCGTTGGAGTGAATGTTCACAATACGGTTGTTGTTGACACCGCTGGCGTCGACGGTGTCGTTGCCCGCGCCGCCGGCCACGGCTAGCGCCCCAGCATCCGCGCCAGCAACAACGCCGTTCGTGATGGTGATGTTGTTGCCAGCGGCACTCAGCTGGATCAGGTCGATGCCCGAAACGCCGTTCAGCCCGGTCGCTGCGATCGTTCCGCCTGCAGTGAAATATAAGGTGTCGAAGCCAGCGCCGCCAACCAGGGTGTCGGCCGAGGTCAAATTGGCCGTGGAGCTGAAAACGAACGCGTCGTTGCCAGTGCCACCGGTATAAGTGTCAGTGCCCGCGCTGATATTGAACTCGAAGGCTGTGCTGATGCCGCTGCCGTTGATGGTGTCGCTTCCTGAGCCGTTGACGATGACAAAGCGCCCGATGCTCGTCCCCCCGACCAATGCCGCCGTGAGTGTCACGGTGTTGCCGGCGTTACTCAGAATGAGGCGCTCGACGTTCGTTACCCCGGCAAATTGACCGGCGGTGACGGTGCCTCCTCCTGTCAGTTGAAGCGTATCGACGAATGCGCCCGTGGCGCCGCCCGTGATGGTGTCTGTCGCCTGGAGAGTCGTGGGGATGAAGTTGAAGACGTTGTCTTCGCCAGCAAGCCCGGTGAAAGTGTCAACACCGGTCGTCAACGTGAAATTGGCCATGACTGGCTCCCCTGTAGCGACGGTTCATTGTCGAGCCGCTAGAGGGGTTTCACGCGCAACGCGACACAGCAGGCGACCGTACTGGGCCACCTGTGATCCCAATGCACATGCCTGGTATCCCCCAGAAGCATGCCCTTGAGCCCGCTGGTCGCGACGCATGGTTGCGCCAGCGTTAATACTCTCTTAAATCTATCGCTCGCCTAAAACGGGAAATCAAGACGATGCCGTGGGCGGGCCTGCAAAAAAGAAACTTATTATTAACCCCAGATGGGGGTTGTGTGCGAACGTGCCGCAGTTGGATCGTATAGCTTCGATACACTCGAGTATTCAGTTCGTACTGTAGTGGATATCAGGGCTGATAAACGTTCGTTTGAGAGATGCACTCCCAATAGATCAAGCGAGCGCCGTCATTTTTCTTCTCGCGAGTAGCACTGCACCATTCATCAGTTGCCATAATTCTCCATGCCGGAACGTGATCGAAACTTGGGGAAGCATGGATGCTCCCCGAAAATATTCTGACGGGCGATCCAAGAAGCGGGATGCAACAGACCCAAAGTTGGGCTGCCGCTTCATTCTGCGGTCATATTGAATTCCGACCCGGCTGTCGCAGCACTATCGCTGTGGATAAAAAATAGCGCTCCGCACCCGGTTGGATCGAGCCCAATCCAGAAATTCCTGGCGATTAATCGGTGGTACTGCAGGGTCTAGGGGCCGGATTGATATCGATGCCGCATTCGCAATGCTCTCTCATCGCCGGAGCAATAGCGTAGGCAATCCGGCGCGGAAGCAATCGCCTACACCACGGCGATACCCACACCTGCGGATCGTGAAGCAAATAAAATCCAGTACGGGCCGGGGCTAGACGAACAGATAGTCCTGAGACTGCAGAGCGGCCGCGTTGCTGCAAACGATCGTTTCGTGGATCAGACCGTCGGCCGACGTCAATTGCCAGTGGGTCGCGTCGAGTTGCACGAACTCGGCTCCCTCCGCAGCGGTGCCGTAACCGACGAACAGCAACTGATCCAACCCGCCAGCATCCAGGCCGGCAAAATCATGGACCGTGTCGCCGTCCGCCTCACCGCAGCGGAAAACAAACGTATCGGTGCCGGCACCGCCGTAGAGATGATCCGCGCCGGCGCCGCCGTCCAGAACATCGTCCCCGAAGCCACCATAGAGAGTGTCAGCGCCCTCGGCGCCATTGAGCGCATCATTTCCGTTATGGCCGGACAGCACGTTGTCGAGAGCGTTGCCAGTCAGCGTGAGCCCGCTGCTGAGCCCGACATTTCCGTGCTCGACGTCCGCGGCGAGGACCAGATTGTCCACCATCGCGATGACGGTATCCGTACCCTCGTCGAAATTCTCAACGACCGTGTCGCTCAAAGAATCAACAATATAAGAGTCGTCACCGACGCCGCCGACCATCATGTCATCGCCGGTGCCACCGTCGAGAACGTCATTACCTGCGCCACCCTCCAGCGTGTCGTCGCCGCCACGGCCATAGAGCTGGTCATTGCCATCAAGGCCGAAGAACGTATCGGCGCCGCCGCGGCCGAGGAGGATATTGTTGAGGCTGTTGCCGGTGAGGGTCTGCCCCGTGGTTAGAATGGCATTGCCGTACTCGACGTTCTCCGCCAGCACATAGTTGTCGACGACCACGAGAACGGTATCCATGCCCTCGTCGGCACCCTCGACCACGATATCGCCCAGCTCCTCCACGACATAGACGTCGTCACCGAGACCACCGATCATGGTGTCATTGCCGGATCCGCCGTTGAGATAATCGACGCCCTCGCCGCCATCGAGGAGGTCGTTGCCCGCGCCACCGTGCAGCAGGTCGTAGCCACTCTCCCCGTAAAGCTCGTCATTGCCGATATTGCCGGAGAGCAGGTTGTCGGATTCGTTGCCGATGAGGACCGCGCCGGTCGTGATACCGACATAGCTGTATTCGACGTTCGCCGACATCAGATACGAGCCAATCAGCGGGATGACGATGTCGAGGCCTTCATTGGCGTTCTCGTTGACGACGTCATCGATGGAATCGACGACGTAGATGTCACTACCCTCCCCGCCCGCCATCACGTCGGTGCCGATGCCGCCGTCGAGAATGTCGTTGCCGGCGCCGCCCTCGAGGATATCGTCGCCGAGGCCGCCATAGATAGCATCGTTGCCGTCGCTGCCGCTGAGGGTATCGGCGCCGATATTGCCGGACATGAGATTGTCGAGCGCATTACCGGTGATGATCTGACCGCCGGTCGCACCGGCGTAGAGGTACTCGACGTTTGCCGCCAGCGGGTAGCCGTCGATCATCGAAATGATGATGTCGATCCCGTCACCCGCGTTCTCGAAGACGACGTCATCGAACGAATCGACCACGTAGATATCATTGCCGAGGCCGCCGTAGAGAAGGTCAGCACCAAAGCTACCATCGAGGATATCGTCTCCGATCCCGCCGACGAGCGTGTCGTCACCAAAGCCGCCCCAAAGCGAGTCGTCTCCGTGCCCGCCCGACAGGTAGTTGTCGGCACCGTTGCCATAGATCCTGTCGTCGCCATCGCCCGCGTAGGCGTTCTCGATTTCCGTTCCCGCCGTCCCAGTGATATCCCGGCCGCCGATCGTCGAAACCGCGCCGGGCAGCAGGTTGATGAGCAGCGCCGTCGTCACCGCCGCGGCGTTGATGGTGTCCACACCCGCGCTGTCGGACAACGTGGTGCGGTCGCCGGCCATCGCTGCGAATTCGTCGGTGTAATAGTAGACGTCGTAGTCGCCTTCCTGGTCGCCGTAGAAGCGAATGGCAAACGACTCCAGCGAGCCGGCACCGCCGGTTCCAAGGTCCGTTACGATCAGCTGCCAAGTACCTTCCGGAGCCTCGCCCCAGTCGTGCGTCGTCGAGAACGTGAAGGTCAGGTTGTCGCGCGTGTTGTTGCCGGCTGCTGGGCGATCCATCAGCAGGCTGCGCGTGCCGGTCGGGCTCAAGAGCTCCAGGCGCAGATCGCCGGTGTGCGTGTGCAGGAAGGAAACGTCGATCTCGACCCAGTCGATCGAGAAATCTTCGTAGCTGGACTCGACCGTGACCGAAAAGGTCTTCGCGACATTGTCGACCAGCGTGCCGTCACCGACCGTCCCGGCAATGGAGATCACGTCCTCATTGGCGGCCGTGCTTTGCGCGGTCCAGGTCTCGGCCAGCCGCACCGCCGCATGGGCGTCGATCAGGCCGAAGCCGAAATCGTGGCTGACGAGGTTACCGCCGCCGTTCCAATTGGTGGCGCCGTTGGTGGTCCAGCTGCCGCCCGCAAGGTCGATCTTGCGCGAGGACAATGCGAGGATTTCCTGCACATCGCGGTAACCGAGGTTCGGATTGGCCTCGAGCATCAACGCGACGACTGCGGAAACAATCGGCGCGGAGAACGATGTTCCGCTCACGGTCGCGTGGTCGTTATTCGCGTTGCCATCGTTGTTGTTGAGATCGGTCGTAAGGATCGAGACACCGGGGGCCGCAACCAGGATCGAGGCACCTGGCGTGGAGAACGCAGCAACGTGTCCATCCGCCGTTGAGGCCGCTGCGGCGATGGAATAGCGATTGTTGGTCAAGCTGTGGGAATTGGTGTTGTCACCGTCGTAGCTCAGCGTATTAGCAACGTATTGCCGATCATTGCCAGCAGCGAAGACGTAGATGGTGCCCAGCCCATCACGACCTTCCGTGATGCCATTTACAATTCCATTCTTGATCGAGGCCCAGGCAGGATCGCGGAAATTATCGGCGAACTGCGTTGTATAGCCCCAGCTGTTGTTTGAGATGTCGACGTCGACTTGTCGCGCCAACAAATCCGCCAGCTCGGCGCGGGGCGAGCCCCCCGTGCCAAAGCGCGCGTAGAAGCCGACCAGCGTGGCGTCGGGCGCAACACCAATCGTCCCAAACCCATCGTCCCCGCGCGCGCCGATGACGCCCGCAACCATGGTGCCATGGTCGTCGGACGAGTCGTCCGGCATGATGTCGATCGCGCCGTCGTCGCGCGGGTCATAGCTGGCGCTCAGATCAAACTGGCCGGCAAGATCGGGGTGCGAGATGTCGAACCCCTCGTCGATGATGCCGACGCGAACGCCGGACCCACCATACTCGACCGAAATGCTGTCGATGTTGGCGCCGTAGACGTTCGAGCCCGGCGTCAGATAGCCATCGAGATACCACTGGTATTGCCGCAGGGGGTTGGAGGCCGCGACGTCCGACACGTAGGCCGGTGCCGTCACGTCACCAGCGGTGACGTCGGCGTGCCCGTCGGCATTCGCCGCGGTGCTATTATTGTTTGAGTACATGTCCCCTGCCTCCAAGCTGAGGCAAAGACTAGTCGGGACATTTTTAGATTCAGGCCGTTTTACCAGCGCAATTTATACTATCCGCGCAAGCGGTTATTAACCAGAACTATTAGGCCGGCGGTATTACAAAGAGCGGGTAAATTCGATTACTACAATGCGACTGATCGGCGGCGCGGATGATTAAGACTTGGTGATTGGCCGCCGGCAAATTGCAGCGATCGGCGCGACCCGTGGGGCCGAGGCGGGATCAACGGCGGTGTCCGTATACAACTTCTCAATCAAATTGCTGCAAATGGTTGCATCCCGGGCGTGCGGCGCAGTTTGGTTGCGCCTCGCAATCAGCCCAGCCGACGCCCCCGATTATCCGGAGATAAACCATGGCCAAGGATGCTACCGAAAAGAAAATCGAAGTGCAGGTCCCGGTTCATGATCCGGTCCCGACCTTGTTTGCCGATGGTTTGCACAGCGCCAGTTCGATCGCGAATGTCGTGCGCGTGGACCTGTTCGTGGAGCGTGCCTGGCCTGGCGCTGACAAGCCTCAGCCGATGATCGTCGGCCGGCTGGTGATCCCCACGGCCCGCGTGGCAAGCTTCGCCAAGGCGATCAATGAACTGGCTGATAAAATCAAAACGACAGCGAAGTAGACCTGCAACTAAATAGGTCTGCAACTAAATTAGGTCTGCAACTAAATAGGTCTGCAACTAAACAGGCCTGCAGCCGGTCAATACTTCAAGACTCCCGCCTTATACATCCAGTGATAGACAAACTGGCGCGCCAGATACGGCGCTACGGCGATGTGCAAGCGCGTGCTGCTTGGCTCGAATCCCAAATAGCGCTTGCGCAATTGCTGCATCTCGCCCCTCCCGATGTCGTACATGACAGCGGTCTTCTGTTGGTCATGCACGCGGAAGCAAGCCAGGAAACGCGGCACGCGCAAGAATTTGAAACCGGCAGCCGCGGCGCGCAGGATGAAATCCCAATCGAGCGCGTACTGAAGATTTTCGTCGAACGGTCCGAGACGCTCCCAAACGCGGCGGCGCCAGAACAGCGTCTCCTGTGGGACATAATCCGCCCACAACAGCGTGCGCTCGTCATGCCGGGGCAGGACCACGCGGCCGACGTCGCGTCCTTCTGAATCGATAAAAATGCGGTTGCCATAGATGAGGTCGACGTCCGGATTTTGATCGAATGCATTCACGATGTAGGCAAGCGTGTCCGGCAACAAGATGTCGTCACTGTTGAGGTACGCCATGATCTGGCTGTCACCGAGCCTGGCGAAACCACGATTTATCGCCTGCGCCTGACCGGTATCGGTTTCGCTCTCGGATGAGATCCGGCCATCGTATGAGCTCAGGATCTCCTTGCTGGCATCTGTCGATCCCCCATCTTGGACATGATAGCCAAGATTGGCGTAGCGCTGAGAGAGCACGCTATCGATGGTCGACGGCAAATAGCGAGCGTGATTGAAACTGGGAGTCACGATCGCGATGCGCGCTGTGCCGGCTCGCGGCGGTGCCACCGCATATGGCGGAGCGGCCATGAGCGCACGCGGCGCATACTGCTCAAAGGTCCACAGCGGCGGCCGGATCCTGCGAGACTTGTGACGCGCGACCGAGAACGCATGGCTCAATGAAACCACGCGCTTCTCAAGTTCCTCGACGCGCTTTTCCAAGAGGTAAAGGCGGCTCGGCGATTCCTCTCCGAGGTCTTGTTTCATCAGGCGCCGCGCACTTCTGTGGGTGAATACCGGATCGAAGGGATTGCGAGGAACACGCCAGCCGACCCCAACCGAACCGGCCTTCTGCCCCCCAACGCCCCCATTTAGCCAACGGATTTCGCAGTGCGGAAGCAAGCCATTTTATCAGGCATAACAGCAGCTTACTGACATGATCCATCGCGCTCCGCCAACTGGCGGAGAAACTTAATGTTGACCCGCAGTGTCAAAGTCAATCGAAAATCTAAATAGATCAGTGAGCTCTCCATGCCATGTTTCACCGTGCCCCTGCCGCAGGAATAGCTCAATTCCCGGGCAAAGGTGGCTCCCGCATGCTCGCAAGGGACGAGCTGGGCGTGCCGGTTTCGCGCTATCGTGAGGTCACGATTCGCGCAGGTCCCTTACCCTAAGGTGTAATCGGTGCCGGACATCATCGAAACGACCGATGCCAGCGCGAATACTGGCACGGCGTACGCTCTGACGGTTGGTCAAACAGCACAGGGCCAGCTGAGTACTTCCACCGATCACGACTTTTTCCGCGTCAACCTGACCGCCGGACAGACCTACACCATCGCCATGACTGGCACCGGCGTGAACAACGTCGTCGATCCATTCGTGCGAATTTACGCCCCCAACGGCACCACGGTGGTGACGTCTGATGATGACGGGCTGCCCGGCGGGAACGCGATTGTCACCTTCACCGCCTCCAGCTCCGGCACATTCTTTATCGACGCCAGCAGCTTCAACAACAGCGGCGCGGGACAATACGGCGTATCGGTCACACTCGGCACCAAAGCTTCGCTGGATGTTCAAATGGGCGCCGGCGTCATTGACACGGACTTGGCCTGGACCGCGACGCCAGGCACTGGCGTGACCGTGACGTATGGCTACCGCCAGACAGCCGCGAGCTATACCGTCAACGGATCGGATCTCAGTACGTTTACCCAGTTGACCGCCCAGGAGATTGCGGCCACCGAACAGATCCTCCAGATGTGGTCTGACGTTTGCAACATCACTTTTACGCGCGTTAATCCCAGCGGCTATACGAACAGCGCCTCGATCCTCTTCGCCAATTACTACGACCCCAACGATGGCTCCGGAGCGTTTGCTTACTATCCCGGCTCGACCGCGAGCGGAAATAGAGCCGGCGACGTTTGGCTGAACACCGACAGCGTCAATACCGGCTCGCTGCCGGTCGGCAGCTATAGCTTTTACACGCTCAATCACGAGATTGGTCACGCGATAGGGCTTTCGCACCCAGGCCTCTACAACGCAGCGCCCAACGTCTCGATCACCTACGCCAACAATGCGCAATTCGTTCAGGATTCGCATCAGTACAGCGTGATGAGCTATTTTGACGAGTCGAACACGGGTGCAAATCTCGGCGGATATCCCGACACGCTGATGATGTTCGACATCTACGCCGCGCAGCAGATCTATGGCGCGAACTACGCAACACGCTCCGGAAACACTGTTTATGGCTTCGGAAGCAACGCGGGTTCCATCTACGATTTTTCCATAAATACCTCGCCGGGGTTATGCATCTGGGATGGCGGCGGAGTCGATTCACTTGATTGCTCTGGATACTCGCAGGCTCAATTCATCAATTTGACTGACGGTTCGTTTTCGAACGTCGGCGGTCGAATGCAGAACGTATCGATCGCCCTTGGCGCAATCGTAGAGAATGCCACCGGCGGTTCTGGTGCAGACACGATCTCCGGCAACGAGGCAGCCAATTCGCTTTCTGGACGCGCCGGCAATGACACCATGTATGGCGGCGTCGGTGATGACTTCCTCGACGGCGGCACCGGCCGGGATACCATGGTCGGAGGCGTCGGGAACGATGCTTATGTGGTGGATGCACTCGACGACATCGTCACCGAAGCGGCCGGCGAAGGTAATGATGTGGTCCTCGCGCTGGTTAGCGGCTACGTCGCCGCAGCCAACATCGAGAACGTCTCCGCCGCGCTGACGACGGGCCAGACATTGACCGGCAACACACTCAATAACGTCGTGTCGGGCAACATTGGCAACGACCTGCTCAATGGCTCGAGCGGCGACGACACGATTTATGGCGGTGTCGGCAACGATACCCTGAATGGCGGCGCCGACAATGATCTGTTGGACGGCGGCACCGGCACCGACGTCCTAAATGGCGGCGCCGGCAATGACACATACGTGGTCGACACACTAGGCGACACCGTCGTCGAGAACGCCGACGAGGGCGTCGACATCGCCATTGCATTGGTCGATGGCTATGTTCTGACCGCCAACGTCGAATACGGCTACGTCGGCCTGACAAGCGGACTGACGTTAAGTGGCAACGGGCTGAACAATCTCCTGTCAGGGCATGCCGGGAACGACAATCTGATTGGCGGCGACGGCAATGATCAGATCTATGGTGGAACAGGCAACGATATTTTGGACGGCGGCGCCGGCAACGACCTGATCGATGGCGGCATCGGAAACGACGCCATGAGTGGCGGCGTCGGCGACGACACCATCATCGTGGACTCAATGGGTGACACCGTCTCTGAAGCAGCGAATGGTGGAACGGATGTGGTCATTGCACTGATCAACAATTACTTTCTGCCCACCAATGTCGAATACGGCTATGCGGGGCTCACCACCGGGCACACGCTTACCGGCAATTCGGCCGACAACCTCTTGTCCGGCCATATCGGAAATGACGTATTGAACGGCGGCTCAGGCAACGACCGAGCGTACGGCGGCACGGGAAACGACATCCTGTTCGGTGAGGACGGCAATGACCTCCTTGATGGAGGCGTTGGCGGCGACGAAATGACGGGCGGCATCGGAAACGACACCTATGTCGTCGACTCCTTGAGCGACGGCGTGTTCGAAAATGCCGCCGCAGGTACCGACATCGTTATTGCGCTCGTCAACGTCTATACGTTGCCGGATGACGTAGAGTACGGATATGTCGGCACGACCGGTGGTCAAACGATCAACGGCAACGGTCTCGCCAATCTCTTGTCGGGCCATGCTGGCAATGACGTGCTCAACGGCGGAGACGGCAATGACAGCGTGTACGGCGGCATAGGCGCTGACATTTTGAATGGCGGGCTTGGTTCGGATGTCCTGCATGGCGGGACCGGGAACGACACCTTCGAATTCAATATCGGCCAGGCACAGGGCGACCAAATAAGAGACTTCAGTGGTACGGCTACGGGGGGAGCGGACATTCTGCACTTTGTCGGCTATGGCACGGCGGCGGCTGGTGCAACGTTCACACAAATCAACGCCACAGATTGGCGCATCACTTCGGCTGACGGTAGCGTGAACGAGACGATCTCCTTCCAGAACGCCGTCACCCTGAACTCCGCCGATTATATATTTGTCTAGGACATTGCGGCGGCGGTCGGCAGCCGACTAGCGCGTTCAATGCTCCGCTCGGTCTTTCTCGGCCTCGGCCAAGACTTCTGATATCGGTCCGTCGGCAACGATCGCTCCCTCCTGGAGACGGATAGCCCTGGTGCAATACCGCAGCAGGATCTCGTCTCTGTGGGATGCAAGGACCAATATGCTGGCATTCGACAGAAACTTGTCGAGCCGCTCCTGCGCGCGCTGCGCAAAATTGGCATCGCCCACCGCGATCATTTCATCAAGGAGAATGATCTCCGGCTGAATTGCGGTGGAGACCCCGAATGCGAGGCGAAGCACCATGCCGCTGGAATAGGTCCGCATCGGAAGATCGATGAACGATCCCAATTCCGAAAATTCGGCAATTTCCGGAACCAGGGCATTGGCTCCGGCGAACGTCATTCCCAGGAAGACGCCGCGCAAGACAATGTTCTGGCGACCGGTAAGCTCAAAATCCATTCCCATCGTCATGTCCAATAAGGACGAGACCTTTCCGTCGATGACGGCCGTTCCCGCGGATGGCTCGTAAGCGCCCGCCATCACCCGCAGCAAAGTCGACTTGCCGGCACCGTTTCGGCCGACGATGGCGACCCTGTCGCCTGCCCCCAATGTAAGGTCGATATTGCGAAGCGCTTGCACCGTCACCCGGTCGCTGTAGCCCGAATTCACGCGGCCACCAACACGCCGAAGCAGATCGCTACGCAGCGAACGGGCATGCGCATTGTAAATCGCGAACTCGACACTCGCTTTACTGAGTTGGATACGCGCCACGATACGCCCTCAAAGCCAATATACGATTCTGGCACGAAAGCGCGCGAACAACGGCAGACTCATCGCGGCCAGAATTGCGATTGAAACGCACACCAGCATATAGCTCCAGGCGCTCGGAACGATTCCACGCAACGGATCGGCAGCGACGTGCAGGAATGCAGCGAACGGATTGTAGTCGATGATTTCGGGCATCTGCACACGCAACTGGCTTGCGGGCCACATCACGGGCGTGATGAAGAATGCTATCTGCATCACGTTCTGAACAATTTGCGGGAGGTCTCGAAAGCGCGTGCACAGAACCCCGATCAGGAGCGCGGCGAAAAATCCGGCGGTCAGGATCAGCGCCAACCCGATCGGCAACAGCAGCCACGCCCAATTTGGCCAGTTTCCCGTCGCCAGCAGCACCAGTGGAACGATAACTATATTGTGCGCGAATATCGTGACGTTCCGAACCAGAATCCGCATCACGAAAATTGATCGCGGCAGCGCCTCCTGCCGTAAAAAATTCTCGGAATGGCAGAATACCGTGGTGCTGTCGGTGATGATCCCTGACATCAGCATCCAGACGACATAATTGACGGCCAGATACGGCATGTATTCGCGGACCGATTGACCAAAGAGCAATGCGAAGACGACACTTATCGAAACGATAAATATCGCCATGCTGAACGTGATCCAGAATTGGCCAAAGCGCGAACGGCTATATCGCTGCCGGATGTCGCTAATTCCCAGCAGCCACCAGATGCGCCAACTCGTAAGCCCGCGATACAGGTCACTTACAGCTCGCGAGACGATAGTACCGGCCATCACATCCCTGTTTCGCCACCTGTTGAAGACCATCCCAATTCCGAATCACGGCAAGGACATCTCTACAACTGGTCCCAACATAGTTGTACTGAACTGCCTCAAATCGATCGCGCACGTCAACGGCCGCGTGCTCGTCGTCAAAGGCCCCCGCCCTGCAAGACGACCGTCTCCACCCGGAACATTCCTTCGCCCCAATACCCGCAGCAATTCCCCCCGCCCGCGCAGCGATACGTGAAGTCGGGAGTAAACCGCTGCCTTCGTCATCCGCCCGGCGATAATCCGGTTGTCTGTGTTTCGCGGTAGCGCCGATACCACGCCACGAAATGTTGGATTCCCCGGTCAATCGAAGTGGTAGGACGAAATCCGATTTCTTGCTCGAGGTCAGATACATCGGCACATGTCTCGGGTACGTCGCCGGCTTGCATCGCCACCAGTTCGCACCGTGCTTTGCGGCCAAGTTCCCGCTCAAGAATTCGGACGACCTCCGAAATGTTGATCGGGTGGCTATTTCCGATGTTGTAAATACGCCACGGCGCGTTGCTGCGAGCACGATCAGGCTCACGTCCGGACCACGCTGGATCGGCCGTCGCCGGCAGCCCAACAAGTCTTGCGACCGCCTCCGACACGTCGTCGACATAGGTGAAGTCGCGGCGCATGTCGCCATGGTTGAACAGCCGGATTGGCTTTCCCGCCAAGATCGCCTCTGTGAAAAGCCACATCGCCATGTCTGGCCGGCCCCAAGGACCATATACAGTAAAGAATCGCAGGCCGGTCGTCGGCAGACCAAAGAGATGGGAATAAGAATGCGCCATCAGCTCGTTGGCGCGCTTGGTCGCGCCATACAGACTTAAGGGATGGTCAGCGTCATCGCAGGTCCGGAATGGAACGCGTGTACTGGCTCCGTAGACCGAGGACGACGACGCATAGACGAGGTGCTCACATTTTGCGTGTCGGCAACCCTCCAGGATATTAACGAAACCCGTGAGATTGCTATCTACGTAGGCGTGGGGGTCAACGAGCGAGTATCTCACGCCAGCCTGGGCGGCAAGATGCACCACTTGGCGGAACGCATTATCTTCGAATAGTTGCCTCACCCGTCCGCGATCCGCGACGTCGACCTTTTCAAAACGGAAATTGGGATAGCTCTCCAGCTCTCGAAGTCGCGCCAGCTTCAAGTTCGGGTCGTAGTACGAATTGAGATTGTCGATTCCGAAGACAGCAGCCCCCGTCGCGAGCATGCGTCGCGCCACATGCATGCCAATAAACCCCGCAACTCCGGTGATCAGAACAGGTACGGACAATTCGCTTCCTTCCCGCCGTCGGCGCGCCAGTTCCGCCTGGCCCGCGCCGCTAGCCGATGTCTGCGCGCTTGTAGCACCAACGCACGGCGTGTGTCAGCGATTTGGTCTTCTTGACAACGCGAGCTAGGCCGCTCGGGCGAAGTTCAGAACTGCGCATCTCGCGGAGACGAAACCTGACACTGCTCGCTGTATGCCATATCTCATTGGCGGCCGGCCGGCCGCTTCGATTCCCCATTTGGGTTGGACAGTTCCCGAGCCGGGAAACTATATTGGCCCCATGACCCAATTCAAAAGCCCTGCGGATTTACGCAATCACATCCTGGATTTGGCGGAGCAGTATGCGGCGCTCGCGCATGGTCCCCACCCATTTGTTCCAGGCGATAGCCCGGTCCCCCCCAGCGGCAAGGTTCTGGGCGGAGCAGAGATGCGAAATCTTGTCGATTCCTGCTTGGATTTCTGGCTTACCACCGGCCGCTTCAATGAAGAATTTGAAAAGCGGCTGGCGAAAATCACGGGCGTACTGGCCGCCGTCACAACCAACTCCGGCTCTTCAGCAAACCTTCTGGCAACAACCGCGCTGACATCGCACCTCTTGGGCGACCGCGCATTGCGTCCAGGCGACGAAGTGATCACCTGCGCGACCGGTTTTCCGACAACTGTCAATCCGTCGATCCAGGCCGGACTCGTGCCGGTGTTCGTCGATGTTGAGCTTGGGACTTACAATATTGATGTTGATCACCTCGAAGAAGCATTGAGTCCCCGCACTCGCGCCATCGTACTCGCACATACGCTCGGCAACCCATTCGACATCGGTGCTGTGCAAGGTTTTGCGAAGAAGCACAACTTGTTGCTGATCGAGGATTGCTGCGACGCGTTGGGCGCGACGTATCGCGACAAACCCGTCGGCACCTTCGGTGAGCTCGCAACACTGAGCTTCTATCCCGCCCACCAAATCACCATGGGCGAAGGCGGCGCGGTCCTTTGCAACAAAATGCTCTTCAGACGGATTGTCGAATCGATCCGCGACTGGGGACGTGATTGCTATTGCGAGCCCGGCAAAGACAACACGTGCCGAAGGCGATTTGATTGGAAGTTGGGAGATTTGCCCTACGGCTACGACCACAAGTACACGTATTCTCACCTAGGATACAATCTCAAGATTACCGACATGCAGGCAGCTGTCGGGCTGGCACAGCTGGATCGATTGGAGCAGTTTGTCGCCGCGCGACGAAGCAATTGGCAATACCTGCGCGATGGGTTTGCGGGCTTGGAAGACATCTTCGTATTGCCCGAAGCGACCGAAGGCAGCGCTCCTTCTTGGTTTGGATTTTGCCTCACCTTGAGACCTGATGCGAAGGTCGATCGAGAAGAACTGATCCGGTTTCTCAATAACGAACGCAAGATTGGGACACGCCTTCTTTTCGGCGGGAACCTGACGCGCCAGCCTTATATGAAATCGCAGAATTATCGCGTCGCCGGCGAACTGAAAAACAGCGACATCGTCATGAACAGAACTTTTTGGGTTGGCGTTTATCCCGGCCTCTCGACACCGCAGCTCGATTTCATCATCGAGAGCATGCACCAGTTCGTTCGGGGACATCAGTAATCGACGTCGCCACGGGTCTCGCGCCGAAAACTGGCGGCTTTACTCCGGACTCGGCCTGAAAGATCATATTGCGTGGAGTTCACATGTTCTTTCGTGGCGTGAAGGCCCTCGTCAGCGGGCATACGGGATTCAAGGGTTCATGGCTTTGTGCCGCGCTCAAGCGCGAAGGCGCTACCGTGGCAGGCCTTGCGCTCGATCCTGAGCGCAATGGCCAACCCAATCTGTTCGAGGCGGCCAAGGTCGCCGACGGCATGCAGTCGATCATCGGCGACATTCGCGATTTTTCCCTCGTTCAGTCGACTCTGAAATCATTCGCGCCTGAGGTTGTGTTCCACTTGGCGGCCCAACCCCTTGTGCGGCGCTCCTATCGCGAGCCCCTTGAGACATTCTCGACCAACGTGATGGGCACCGCCCATGTACTCGAAGCGGCTCGGCATTGTCCGTCGGTCCGCGCGGTCGTGTGTGTGACCACTGACAAGGTCTACAAGATCGACAAAAGCGCCCGAGGATTTCGCGAGACCGATCCACTCGGCGGTGTCGACCCCTATAGCGCCAGCAAAGCCGCAGCCGAGATGGTCTCTGACGCATACCTGCAGGCTATGTTCCCGCTCGAAGGAGGCCGCGTCGCACTCGCAACCGCCCGTGGTGGCAACGTCGTCGGCGGCGGAGACTGGTCCGAAGATCGGCTGATCCCGGACATCGTAAGGTCCATCGATGCCAATGAGCCGATCATCTTGCGCAACCCAACTGCCGTACGACCGTGGCAGCATGTTCTGGATCTCGTGAATGGATACCTGGTATTGGCACGCGCGCTGCTTGAAACCGGAACAAGCGCAAGCGGTGCTTGGAACTTTGGACCACAAACCGGCAACGAAATCAGTGTCGATCAACTTGCCCATGCCTTTGCGGCCGCCTACGGCGGCAGACACGCGCAAATAGAGATTAGATCCTCCAATCTTCCCGAAACGCAGCATCTTGCTCTGGACATCACCAAGGCAACGACGCTACTGCCGTGGCGGCCCCGCCTGGGACCCGAGCAGACCATCGCGCTGACCGCGGCGTGGTACCGCGGCTTCCATCGCGAGAATCGCGACGCCGCTTTGTTGCTCGACGAACAGATTCAAGAGTATTTCTCGTCATGAGATTTTCATCGGCATTGATAACCGGTGCAAGCGGGCTGGTTGGCCGTGCGCTCACCCGATATCTATGCGACCAGGGGATCGACGTGACGGTATCAGGCCGGCAGAGTTCGGATCTGCCGCAAGGATTGCGGGCGATTCGAGTCGACGCCGTTCATGCCGATGAAATTCGTGATGCCCTCCGCGGCACGTCATTCGACGTTGTATTTCATTGTGCAGCATACGGAGTTTCGCCCGCCGATCGCGACACGGAAATGCTCCGTCGCGTCAACGTGGAAGCGACCGCCGCCTGGCTGAAAGCTGCTGCGGATGCAGGTTCTCGAGCCTTCGTAAACGTCGGATCCTGCTTTGAATATGGCTCAACGACCGACGGCATACCGATCGAAGAAGATCATCCGCTCGCCAGCACCGAGCTATACGGAGCTTCCAAGATAGCGGGCGCTGTTTGGGCACAGGCGCTTGCCAAGGAGGCCGGCATCGCCTTCCAGTGGGTTCGCCTGTTCGGCGTCTACGGTCCAGAAGAAAAGCCGCATCGGCTAATACCTTATCTGCATGAACGGCTGCGTCGCTCCGAGCGCGTTTCTCTTACTCCAGGACTTCAAGTACGAGATGTTCTATTCATCGATGATGTCGCTGTCGGGCTCGCCATGATTGCAGACCTTGCACTTGTCGGGAAAACGGGGCCGTTCAACCTGTGCAGCGGCATCCCGATCACCATCCGCGACGTAGCCATAGAGGTCGCACGCCAGACCGGAACGTCGATGGACCTGCTTGATTTCGGCGCACGAGACTATCGACCGGGTGAACCCATGTGGCTGGTTGGCAGCGCAGCAAAGCTTCGGGCCGCTTCCGGATTTGCGCCATCGGTCTCTATCCGTGAAGGGATCGCCAAAACGATTCAGATCCTGGATCGTGACGCTGTGGTACGGCAGCCGAACGCGTGACGAACCCGATGAACCACCCTCCTCGCAAGCTGATCAGCATCTGTGTCCCGGTCTATCGGGAGGAGGACAACGTTCGGCCCCTTTACGACCGCGTCAAGTCCACCATGGACGGCCTCGCCGAACAGTACGACTGGGAATTGATCTTTACCGACAATCACAGCGATGACGCCACGTTCGAGCGCCTCATCGCACTCTCGCATGAAGACAAGCGCGTTCGCGTAATTCGCTTCTCTCGTAATTTCGGATACCAGCGCTCAATTCTGGCCAACTACAATCACGCGCGGGGCGCGGCCGCTATTCAGCTCGACTGCGATCTCCAAGATCCACCCGAATTGATTGTCGAGTTTCTGCGGTTGTGGGAACAAGGCTACAAAGTTGTCTACGGAGTGCGACGGGCTCGACCGCAGGAAAGCCGCGCACTGGTCTTCGCGCGCCGGCTGTTCTATCGCCTGATAGACCTTCTAAGCGAGGATCCTTTGCCGCACGACGCGGGAGATTTCCGCCTGATCGATCGTTGCATACTTGATCAATTGCGCGCGCAGAGTGACCAACAACCTTATCTGCGTGGACTGATCGCCAGCATGGGCTTCAATCAGATTGGATTGACGTACGACCGAGCCGCTCGAACGCAAGGGACCAGCAAGTTCAATCTTCGCCAGCTGACGGGGTTGGCAATCGACGGCATTCTGCATCATTCGATCGTGCCGTTGCGAATAGCGACTGGTATCGGGCTGACCATGTTTGCCATCGTGATCCTTAGTATCGGCTATATCGTCGTTGCACGCCTGATGGGCGCAGATTGGCCGGCGGGATGGGCTGCCATCAGCGTGATGGTCTTGTTCTCGATCGGACTTAACGCGCTGCTGCTCGGCATCATTGGCGAGTACGTAGGTCGCATATTCAAGAACGTGAAGCCTGCTCCGATTGTCATTGTCGAAAGCGTTGTCGACTTCACCGGGCTTGGCGTCACAAACGCCGACAGTCAAAGCACAACAGGCGCCGCCAATGGCGACCGCGCGCATCCGAGGGCCGGCAGGGGCGAACCATGAAGGTCGTATTATTGGCGGGTGGCTTCGGCACTCGACTCAGCGAGGAAACGGACCTTCGACCCAAGCCGATGATCGAGATCGGTGGGCTGCCGATACTGCTCCACATCATGAAAATCTTCGCCGCTTATGGGCACAAGGAGTTCATCATTTGCCTCGGGTACAAGGGCTACTACATCAAGGAATACTTCGCGAACTACGAATTGCATCGAAGCGACGTGACATACGACTTCAAGACCGGGAAGGTAGAGTTTTTTAATCGCGTTACCGAGGACTGGCGCGTCACCCTTGTCGACACCGGGCTTCACACCATGACCGGCGGACGCTTGAAACGAGTCCACGACCTGCTCGGCGATCAGACCTTTCTGATGACCTACGGCGACGGCGTCGCCGATATTGACATCAATGCGCTGATAGCCTGCCACCGCCAGCACGGCAAATCGGCGACCGTGACCGCAGTTCAGCCTCCTGGCCGGTTCGGCGCGATCGAGTTAGGACCGGATCACGTGGTCAAGGCCTTCCGCGAGAAACCAAAGGACGAAGTTGGCTGGATCAATGGCGGGTTCTTTGTCCTCGAACCATCCGTCATCGATACCATCGACGGGGACAGTACGACGTGGGAAACTACTCCATTGGAACGCCTTGCTGCACGCGGCGAACTGGTCGCTCACTTGCATTCCGGTTTCTGGCAGCCGGTCGACACGTTGCGCGACAAGCGCGTCCTCGAAGAGCTGTGGGCGACAGGCTCGGCACCGTGGCGGATCTGGCCTTGAGCCTTCAGTTGCGATCAAGCAGCCTGGGTCGCTGACAAAGCAACGGTCCTGGCGCGCCGTCAGGAAGCGGTGCGCTTGCGACCGCGAGCAATTCGACCGTTCGGGTGGTCTTGGCCTTTAGCGCAAGGGGAAACGCTACCGAAATGAATTCGACAGTCGGCTCGATTCTTTGCTGAACGCGGCTATCCTCTGAGATCAATGTAATCTCGACTGGCGCCGGCGCACGGCATTGCAGCAAGAGACTTGCATCGGCCGTTTCCTGTGCATCAATTTGGATGACAGCACGGTTCTGCACCATCCATTGAACCACCGGCAATTTCAGGTGCGGATAAGGTCCCTCACTGTCTCGGAACCCGGAAGAAATGCTGATCCGCGCGCCAGCAACCATATAGCGAACAAAGGCAGTCGTGCGAACGCCGGACGCATCCGCATATGTTGCGACCGGTCGAAACGCACGCGAGCCTTCCAAAAGCTTCACTACTTGGGTCTGGAACACCAATGAGGGGAACCGGAATGTCGTCTGTTGGCCGGACGAGCCAGATTCGCTGGCGATGACCACATCTGCGTTGGCGATGCCGGTTTCAAACTCGTGCCATTCACGAAAGACGTAGCCGGACACAAAGCGCCCTTTCAGGCTCCTCTGCAGTGCCAGAAATTCCAGCGGACCGGCGAACGCAGGGCCCGGAAACGCGACAAAAATTGTCGGAACGTACCCCGGACTGGATGCCTTGATCACCTCCTCAACAGCAGGAAACAGCGCCCGATTGGCGGCGTCGATCGCCCTCGCCTCCGGCGTATCGGCCCGCAACATCGAACGATTGGGTGACCACAGTGAAACAAAGAGACCCAGGCCCACCGCGAAGGCCCACAACGGTCGCGGGGAAAAGCCACTCAAAAGATGGCGAACTGACCACACCAGCGATGCAATGATTGCGCCATACAACAAGCACCCGACCATCAGGGTCTTTTGTGGATTTGTGGTGACCACAACGAAAGCGGTGAGCAAAACAGCGACAATGCCGCACAGCTCGCGCTTCGCAACGACCGCTATATCTGACGCGCCACGCCAGGTCAGCAATACGCACGCCACCAAGGCAATCGGGAGCGCCAGCACTAGCCAACCGACCGTACTCAAGAGCAGGGCCGGGCGAAAATAGAACAGCAGCGAATCCCATGCCGAACCCTGATTTCCCCAGATATCCCGGTTCTCGACGAGCACGGCTCGAATGTAGTCGACGATGTTCTTCCCAGCCACCACGAGGTAGGGCAACGCGATGAGAGCCGCCGCGGCTGCCATCACCAATGTGGAACGAAGCACAGCCGGAAGCCCCTTGCGGCGCTTCGTCGTCAGCGATGACGTCACGGACGCGACGTAAGCCACTCCCAGAACAGCAATCGTGCCGGGCACGCCGCTTGGCTTGGCTAGTAGAGCGACGCCCGCAATCAGGCCGACCCCGATCAAACGCAACACCGAGCTTTCAGTCATATCAGTTTGGATCAACAAAACCGCGGTAAACCCGACAACCAGCCCCCACGACGGATCGGGCCGAAACTCAGCGACGATCAAACCAAATACCGGCATCGACAACAGCGCCGCGAGGACGCCAGCCTTTGTGGGTGCCGGCAGATCACCAAGTACAAATGCTGCAAGGAAGATGATGAATACGATCCAAACTCCCGAAAGCAGATACGGGCCCCACTCCTGACCAGGCACCAGTGCAAATCCCAGCACGGCCAGAACGGCGGAAAACGGCGAATGCGGGGGGTCGGCGATCAGCGATTGGGCGAGACCAAGCAAGCCACCGGAATCGAAAAATCTGAGACGAGAAAGCGCGTCGACAAAGTACGTCACATCGTCGTAGATCGGCACCATCGCCAAGCGACCGAGCCGCAAAGAATAGCCGATGGTCGCGGCAACTTGAAAAAGAATCAGTCCCGCAAGAACACACATCGGCGCGGCATTCGCCAAACGCTGTTGTCCGCCGTTAGCCGTCGATGATACCTTTGACATCCCATCACCGTATCGTGCTTCGACACAATTGTCGAAGCAGCAAGTGCTGATGCCCTGTCGTCGTCGAGACTGACGCCCTGTTGTCGTCGAGACTAAAGTGTCATTTTCTCACAACGTCTGAAAAATATTCGATCTCACCACGCGCCGCTTGAACCCACCTCAGAAAACTCGGAACCGTCATTGAGACCAAAATGCGCGACTTGATTGAAGAACCAAGCCCAGGGGCGACGGCGGCACTCGTATGCTTCACCGGCTACATCCCGGACATAACCAAGAGCGAAGACTTTTTTGAATTTAGACAGTCGACATCGCAATTGACCACGATGTCGCGTTTCTACATTAGAGACCGGCACAACGATTGGTATTGCAATGGATGCACGTCGATCCCACGCGGCGCCAGCGGGCTAGAAGAGTACCTTGCATCGGTGCGCCGGCTGCACACGCGGCTCGCCGTGGTTGGGAATTCGATGGGTGGCTACGCCGCTCTACGGTATGGCTGCAGTATAGGCGCAGATCTTGTCATTGCGGTTTCTCCCCAGAGCTACATAAGCACCGGCGCCCGCGAACGCACGGGCGATATTCGGTGGCCTGCCGACATGGCCAGGATCAACGCAGCCGATCAGGCCATTGACATCTCGAATTCTGCAACATGGCGGCCGGACACGACCCTGATCTTTCATGCGAACGATCCGCTTGACCTGACGCACGTCGAGCAGTTTCGAGGAAGTCCCGCCACGATTATCCCGCTGAATGAGGATGCCCGGCACGAGACCGCCGCCGCATGGCTTAGGGACGCCGGTATCATCAATGGCGCAATATCTGCGCTGGAGCGGGGAGAAGATCCGATTTCCCGTGTTTTGTCCTCCTTGCCGCGCGCCATGACTGCTGATTAAACTATGGGACATCCAACACCAAAGGGATTGGGCCGTGTTCACCTCGGAATTTGCCAGCGTCTCACCTGCCGAAATCGCGGAGCAGATCAAGAATACCGGATTTTACCTGCACCCGACCGCGCTTGATCCAAAATTCATCGATGCGATGATGGCCGAGTTCGGCCCCAACCGCGTTGCCGTGAATGAGCACGGAATCTTTCCGGTATGTTTCGGGAGAACCTGGTACTTGAACCAAGTTCTCGCTCGCTCGAAGCACTGCTTCGACCTCGTGACCAGCAACAAGATTCTCGATATCGGCGAGCAAACATTAGGTCATGATTTTCGGCTGGTAACAAAACGCTACTACACGACTCGTGAAGGCGCGAAAATGGCGTGGCACCGCGACAACAAGAGCGCGCCCCATGAGGTCATCAAAGCTCACGGACTGATCTTCATCTTCTACATGACTGATGTGACGCACGGAGCTTTTCAATTTATCCGTGGATCACACGACCGAGACGAAGCAACACAGATCGAATTTCCGGACGAATACGTCGCCAGGACTTACCCCGCGGATATAGTTACCTATCAAGCTCCGCGCGGCGCTTTCATTGTTTATGATATCCGGACCATTCATCGTGCAGAGCCCTTCGCCGGAATAGATTACGAACGGTCCTCGCTATTTATGGGCATGATGGCCGAACCTACCAAAGCCGAGCCCGTGCTGATCAACACCAGCTTTTTTGACAAGGTCGATGACCGGCTGATCAAATACCTCGGGTTCGGAAAGAAGGAACTCGCGCGCCCATTCCCTGCGACTGTGGTGAAAGACATGGATGACCAGACTACGCTTAAAGTGAAAGCGGAAGTCGACGCTTGGCAGGACGAGATTAATCAAATGATCGAAAAGGCCAGACGGGAACATGCTGCAAGCTAACCTCCGTGCGCTCGGAGCACGGGGCTGCGAGAAAGTGCAGCGTAAGGCTTGGAACAACTGAAGCTGCGATCTCCCCGTCCCGATCCTCGAAATTACGACGAGACCGATCAGCCGCAATTGTACTGGGCTTTGAGGATATTGGTCGAAAGAACAGGAGCGCGACACTCCTACCAAGCGCCTGCCCCGGACGCTACCCTAAGTAGCCGCGGCTCAATGCAACGGGAAATACGAATGATCCCGCTCTCGCCCGCTGGACGATGGGCTGGCCTTAGACAAACAGAAAATCGGTGGAATGGATCGAAGCACCGTTCGTCAGCATGATGACATCATGGATAGCACCGTCCGATGAGTTGATGCTCCAATGCGTGGCGTCGACTTGAGTCAAGGTCGCCCCCTGCGCGGTTGTGCCATATCCGACAAATTGCAGTTGATCTCCGGCGCCAGCGCCCGCCCCGTTAAAATCCATCAATGTGTCCTGGTTGCCCTCACCACCCCGGAAAACAAACGTATCATTTCCAGCGGCGCCCCAGAGGATATCGATGCCGCCACGCCCGTCCAGGATGTCGGCACCATTGTTGCCCTCAAGCGTATTCGCCGTCGCATTTCCACTCAGCGTCATCCCGCCAGTTGAACCGACTTTGCCATTCTCGACGTTGGCCGCAAGCGTGTAGTTATTGACGTAGACGATCGCCACATCGGTACCGGCATTCGAACTTTCCGTGATTACATCTCCCGGACTGCTGACGGCATAGGTGTCGTTCCCGGCGCCACCGTTCATGACGTCATCTCCGCTACCGCCGTCGATCACGTCGTTGCCATTGCCGCCGTATATGGAGTCATTGCCGCCGAAGCCCGCGAGCGTGTCGTTGCCAGTATTTCCCGACAGCAGATTGGGCAAGTCGTTTGCGTAAATGGTCTGGCCTGTCGTCAGTCCGGCATAGATGTTCTCGACACCGGCATTGAGCAGCACGTAGTCGGTGACATAGACGATCGCGATGTCGGTGCCCTCGTTCGGATTTTCAACGATCGTATCGCCCAGACTGGCAACCGCATACGTGTCGTTCCCAAGCCCCCCAACCATCGTATCGTCCCCGCCACCGCCGTCGATCACGTCGTTTCCTTCGCCGCCATAGATCGAGTCGTTGCCGCCAAGCCCGGCGAGCGTGTCGTTTCCGGCATTTCCGGATAGGACATTCGCTACGTCGTTTGCATAGATCGTCATGCCCGTTGAAAGCCCTGCGTAGATACTTTCGACAGCAGCGTTGAGGAAGTAGTTGCTCACGTAGACGATGGCTATGTCAGCGCCTTCGTTGGCGCCCTCGGTGACCAGGTCACTCAGACTATCGATGGCATAGGTATCATTACCGGCACCTCCCGCCATCGTGTCGTCACCGCTGCCGCCATCGATGATGTCATCACCCGATGCACCGCTGATCGTATCGCTGCCGACTCCGCCAGCAAGATTGTCGGCGCCTGAGGTACCGACAATCGTATCAGCGCCGTCTGCTCCCCGCAGCGCGAGACCGAGATTGCCGAGTCCGATGATCGTCGAGATTCCGCTCGCCTCGGTGATCGACGTCGACGTGTAGATGGTGGACTGGCCGACGAGATCGATCTTGGCGTTGCGACCCGACGTAATTGTCGCCGTCAGGGCGACGTTGCCAGGGAGGCCGCCACCCGAAAAGGTCACGAGTTGGGTACCTGCGCCTATCGCTCCAGAATACGCGCCCGCCGCGCCCGAACTGTTGATGCCGGCGGACGTCGTGACAGAAACCCCGCTGCGCCCCTCCCCCACGGAATAGAAACTGTTTGAGTCACTGTCGTTGTAGGTGACGCCGGTGAGAAACTGCCCGCCGGCTGCCGGAATGCCGAAATCCTGCGTTACCATCGACGCGTTGTAGGTCGTGCCCCCGGTCGTGAAGAGACCGAGGACTTGACCAACGCCGGCCTGCTTGAAATCGTCTTCGAGAATGTTGAGACGGTGGCCGCGGCCCGCAACCCCGCTGTCGACGAACAGGTCCTGATGTTGCGCAAATATCATGGCGGTCGCATCGATTTGGCCGGTCGATCCACGCCACGCAATATTCTCACCGACCGATCCGCCATATCCCGCAGCATTTGCGCGTGATTGAGGTGTGCTGCCGGTGGTGGGATCGTTGTGGGCGAAATAATCGTTGTTGATCATCGACTGGCTGTGAGCCTCGGCTGCGTCAACAAGAGGCGTCGCCCAGGCCAACGGCTGCTTTGAGACAGTGGAGATCGTCCCGGGAGCGACGCCTTCGTTCAGGTTGATTCCGTAGCGAGCCGCCTCACCCGCCGGATCCAATCTCGCGCGGTTGATCAGTTCCAGCATCAAGACTTCTTGTGCGGATAACTCAGCCATGAAGCGGTCCTTTGCGTGATGTATTCAAGCAACGCCAGAAATTTTCACTAGTTCCTTGCGCGCCGCTACTATCTGTCGGAAACGGCAGGTCTTAATATGAAGTAACGTTGTTGCCGACAGAATTGGCGATTTGTGGGCACTACGTTGCAGGACCACAGCCACCCAGATAGCCCTTCTGATCCCGCCGGCGTATTGCCGCTCTGCTGCAGTTAGCATCGGATCGTCTTCCATGAAATTCTTTAACAGAGCTAAACCAACGCCGCGCGTCAGCGTGATTGTTTCCACGTACAACTGGAGCAGCGTGTTGCGATACGCCATCCAGTCGGTGTTGCAGCAGACGTATCGCGACTGGGAATTGCTGGTCATCGGCGATGGCTGCACCGACGATTCCGAGCAAGTCGCGATGCGGTTTCGCGATCGGCGGATTCGCTGGCACAATTTGCCGTCCAATACCGGCAACCAGTCAATGCCGAACAACAAAGGCATCGAACTCGCACGCGGACAGTTGATTGCATATCTCGGCCACGACGATCTGTGGCACCCTGAGCACCTTCGATTGTTGGTACAAGCGATCGATCATACCGGCGCCAACCTGAGCTATGCGATCGGGGAGATGATCCAACCGCTGGCGCCAATCAAGCGAGCGCTGAGCGGCCTGAGCGCGAGCGGACATTACGAACCGGGCCAGTTCGTGCCGCCCTCGACCATCCTGCACCGGAAAGCCGCCGCACAGGATATCGGCGGCTGGCGCGACTACCGAACCATTGTGCTTCCAAGCGACGTCGACTTCCTTACCCGGCTTTGGCAGCACAGCGGAAATTTCGCCGCGGTACCTGAGCTGACCGTATTCAAATTTCCATCGGCGGTGAGACCGGGCAGTTATTCGGACAAGCCATCGCACGAACAAGAAAGTTACGCTGATCGCCTGCGAAATGAGCCTGAATTTCGCTATCGGGAATTACTTGCCGTGGTGCGCGATCCAGTTCACGTCGAACGAACATTCGACATGAGAATGAAGTTCAACAAGCGGCCGCTGCCTGGCGAGATTGTCGAGGGCTATCGGCAGGTCCGAGGCCTGGAAGAGAAACCAGCGGTACCCGCCGAGGAAGTGCCTCTGTACCTCAATCCCGCTTTGCTGACGGCGCTCACCTTCAAAAACGATATCAACCCGTTCCAGATGCGATATCCGCTCTATACGAAACAGCAGCTCCCGGAGGATGGCATCTTCATCGGCTTCGGATGGCATTCACTTGAACAGGACGAGTGGGGCCGTCGGTTTCGTTGGGTCGACCAAGATGCTGAACTTGTTTTCACAAACCCCAGCGGCCACCGCAACGTCGTCCGTGTAGAAATCGAGCACGGCCCGGGCGTGGGCTATGAGCCATTTGATATCCAGGTCGTGGATGAGAACGACAGGACAGTGGCCGAACTCACATGCCGTGACCTCGGAGTTTATGATTTGGCACTTCCAGTGACTCCCGGAGCGGGAGCCCTATTCCGCTTGCGGACATCGCACGGCGGGCGACCAACCCCGAACGACAATCGCACTCTGAACTTTCGCGTCTTCGATGTTCAATGGGCCGCTGATCCCGATCGAATGCCAGAAAGTCTCAGCTAAGCCGATGCACGCTCCTCGTGCCGCCCCCCCCGGTGAGCGGCCGGTCATCAAGCGGGCGTGCGGTCTTTAGCAGCCACGGCAAATTTGCATGACGCGACCAAGACGGTCGCCGTCCTGCTTCTCACGCGCGCGTTCCCGGGCCCACCATTCGGGCGAATAGGGCCTCAAGCCGCTCACGGCCGCGGTCGAGCCTACCGTCACGACTTCATTCTTAGGCGGCTTGGCGCGCGCGACCCGTGCTGTGCGGCCACGGCTGGGCTTACGATCGTACATGTCGAGCTCGGCGTGGTTCGAGGGGGGTCTTGACCCGTAACCACCGGCGCAGGCCGTCAGCGCAAACAAGGCACAGAGGCCGACAACAATTGACGCTGCTCGCCCCACGATCATCCCCCAAACGACAAGACGCCCATACAACCCGATGTCGAGGCTGGCACCTGACGCCCTATCCTAGGCTATTTCAGCTGACTTCCTTAGCTTCTTCACGTCCAAGTGCCTGAGCGACCGCCGAGCCCCATAACCCAGGTTAAGCCCCCAACTGTTCAGCGTTTACACTAATGCGGGAACTTTTTCCAGGCGCGTACTTGTCGTTGACACATCCCGGTAGTCACGACACGGTAGCTAACAAAGCGTTAACGGCTGGGTTGGCAAGCGTTCCGAAACGCTGAACACCGCGCAACGTCCAATTGGCGCGTCCAACGAACGTGCAGGCAAGGTCCGCCGGCGGCGGACCCGTCTGCGCCACGCCCAGTCTCGACGGATTTGTCCTGTGATCCTGTGGGAGGCGTGGCGTGGCTGTATTCAACCTGACCGCTGGTACCGACAACTTCACTGGCAATCCCGGCGAATACAACGTCTTCAATTTCACGCCGTCCACGCTGGCGGCGACCGACACCCTCACCGGCGGCGCCACCGGCGCCTTCGTTGACGTCCTTGTGCTCACGGCCGGCGGCACGGTCACCGCGGCGCAATTCGCGGGCGTCACCAATATCGAGCAGCTCAACCTTGCGGCGGCCGGCAATTCGGTCACGCTGACCAACGGTCTGGTGGCGGGTTCGAGCATCGCCGGCCCCGTGTTTTCGGTGATAGCTGGAGCCGGCGTTGACAACGTCAATGCCAGCGGTGTCACCAACGGGGTCAGGATCGCGTTTCGCGGCAGCGGCGGCAACGACACTTTCATCGGCGGAACGGCGGCTGACCTGTTCCTGTTCGCGCCGACTGACCTCACCGTGGGCAATACCATCACGGGCGGACTCGGGATCGACACGATTCAGTTGCTTGCGGGCGGCGTCGTCGCCGCCAATGCCTTCACCAATGTGTCCGGCATCGAGGTCCTGGGCCTGAGCCACGCCGGCAACACCGTCACGTTGACCAACGCGCTCGCGGCCGGCGACAGCACCTTGCAGGTCTATGACGGCACCGGCAGCGACACCGTCAATGGCAGCGGTGTCACCAACGGCCGCTCGATCCACTTCTGGTCGCAGGGAGGCAATGATGCCCTCACCGGCGGTTCCTCGCACGACACGTTCTTCTTCAATCCGACTGACTTGACCGCGTCGGATACCCTGGTCGGCGGCGCGGGCTACGACGCCATCCAGTTCACCGCCGCCGGAACAGTCGCCGCGGCCGACTTCACCGGTGTCACTGGCGTCGATGCGCTGGTGCTCAACAATGCCGGCAACAACGTCAACCTCAGCAACAGTCTCGTGGGGAGTAACGACCAGGGCGGGTTCGCGGTCGTCGACGGAACCGGCAATGACGTCGTGGACGGCAGCGGCGTTACAAACGGCACCCTCCTTGCGGTGTATTCAAACGGCGGCACCGACAGTTTCACCGGCGGCACCGGCAACGATTTCTTCGGCTTCAACGCCGGCGATCTGACCAGCGCCGATACCGTGGTCGGCGGCAGCGGCTATGACGCCCTGTTCATCAGCTCGGCGGGCGTCGTCACCGCCGCCGATGCCGGCGGCGTGTCCGGCATCGAGGCGCTCGTTCTCGGTGCCGGCAATCACGTCATCACGCTCAGCGATGCGCTGACGTCAGGATCAAGCACGAGCAATTTCGCGGTCGTCGACGGAGCCTCCGGCGACGACACGGTTGATGCCAGTGCCGCCACCGGCAGAATTGCATTTTATGGCGTCGCCGGCGCCGACACCTATATCGGCGGCGCGGGCGCCGACTACTTCGTGATGTCGAACACCAGTTTCGCAAATCTCAGCGGCAATGGCGGCCTCGACCGCCTCCTGTTCACGTCCGCCTTCGACAACCAGACGTTCAACCTCACCGCCAATTCATTCAAGTTCAGCAACGTCGAGATCGTTTCGCTCGCCAATGCGACCAACGTCACGATGTCGCTCGTGGCCGCTGATATCCCGCTGGTCAACGCGACGACCAATCTGCTCTACATCGTCGGCGGGTCGGATGACGACGTGATCGTCGGGGACACCTGGACGGTCGTCAGCACGACCCACACCAATGCAGCAGTGTCCGGCGACACGTTCGTGCAGTATCACAACACCACGACGAACTCCGACCTGTTCATCGCCAATCAGATCGCCACCACGATCAGCACCGCCGTTGGCGAAGCGCCCGCGGTGGCCGACTTCGGCGGCACGCTCGCTTACGCCGAGGACGATCTCCCGAAAGTGATCGATTCCAGCGTGACGCTCACCGACGTCGACAGCGCCACGCTCGCGTTCGCCACCGTCAAGCTCACGACCAATTACGTGAACGGCCAGGACATCCTGAGCTTCGTCAACGGCGGCGGCATCAATGGGTCGTGGGACGCCGTCACCGGCACGCTGACACTCACGCCTGCGGGAGCGAGCGCGACGCTGGCTCAGTTCGAGGCGGCGATCGAGGCGGTTCGGTACAACAACACCAGCCCCAATCCCTCGACCCTCGACCGCACCGTCGAAGTCCAGGTCAATGACGGCGTTACGTCCAGCAACATCCAGACCAAGACCATCACCGTCACGGCTGCTAATGACGCGCCGTTCCTCACAACCTCGGGATGGGTATCCGTCTACACCGAAGACGGTGCGGCCGCCGTGGTCGACGCCGCCCTCACGGTCACCGACCCCGATGACACCAATATCGAGAGCGCGACCGTCACTATCAGCAGCGGCCTGCAGGCCGGCGACGCGCTCAGCTTCACGTCGCAATTCGGTATCACCGACAGCAATGCCGACCCGGCGATCTTGGCGCTGACCGGCTCGGCCACCAAGGCCGAGTGGGAAACCGTGCTGCGCTCGGTCACGTTCTCGACCACGAACCAGGACCCGACCACGTCGCGCACGATCCGGTTTGTCGTCAATGACGGCGACGCCAGCAGCACGCCTGTCGACAAGATCATCACCATTACCCCGACCGCCGATGCACCCGTGGTGGCCGACTTCGACGGCACGCTGGCCTACGCCGAGGACGAGCTCCCGAAGGTGATCGATTCCAGTGTGACGCTCACTGACATCGACAGCGGCACGCTCGCGTTCGCCACCGTCAAGCTCACGACCAATTACGTGAACGGTGAAGACATCCTGAGCTTCGTCAATGGCGGCGGCATCAACGGGTCGTGGGATCCCCTCACCGGCACGCTGACACTCACGCCTTCGGGGGCGAGCGCGACGCTCGCCCAGTTCGAGGCGGCGATCGAGGCGGTTCGCTATAACAACACCAGCCCCACCCCCTCGACCCTCGACCGCACCGTCGAAGTCCAGGTCAATGACGGCAGCGCGTCCAGCAACATCCAGACCAAGACCATCACCGTCACGGCCGTCAATGACGCGCCGGCGCTCGCAACCTCGGGGTTCGCACCGTCCTACACCGAGGACGGCACGGCCACCGCGGTCGATACCGGCTTCACCATCACCGACCCCGACGACACCAATATCGAGAGCGCGAGCGTCACCATCACCGGCGGTCTGCAGAGCGGCGACTCGCTCAGCTTCACCTCGCAATTCGGCATCACCGACAGCAATGCTGACCCAGCTATCCTGACGCTGACCGGCTCGGCCACCAAGGCCGAGTGGGAGACCGTCCTGCGCTCGATCACGTTCTCGACCACCAACCAGACGCCGACCGCCTCGCGCACGATCTCGCTTACCGTCAACGACGGCGACGCCAACAGCAACACGGTCACCAAGAACATCACCGTCGTCCCGGTCAACGACGAGCCGACGCTCACGGCGACCGCCAACGGCGGCGGGGCCGTCACCTTCACCGAGACCTCGCTGCCCACATTCCCGGGCAGCGGTCCGGTCGATCTGTTCTCGAGCCCCGATGCCTCCACGGTCGAGCCCGGCCAGACCCTCAGCCAGGTCGTGCTGACCGTTACCAACGTCGCCGACACCACCGAGTTTCTGACCATTGGCGCGACCGTGGTCGACCTGGTGAACGGCAATTCGGAAGCGGTCACCGTCGGCGGCGCCGCCGGCACCGCGAGCGTGTCGATCTCAGGCAGCACCGCGACCATCACGGTCACGCCCACCACCGCGTTCACCGAGGCCCAGGTCGAGGCTCTGGTCGACAGCCTCGCCTACAGCAACAGCGACGACACGCCGACAGCCACCACCCATACCATCAGTGTCGCCACGCTGACTGACAGCGGCTCTAACGTCGCCCCCAACGACAACATCGGCTCAACTAGCGTCTCCACGGTCGTCACCGTGGTCCCCACCAATGACGCGCCGGTGGCCGCGGACCACACCTTCAACGGCAGCAACTCGGCCATCGCCAACACCGCACTTCGGGTGACCGACGGTGACGGCATGGATCCGGCCGATCCGGCCGGCCCCCAGAAGACGATCTCAACAGGCGGCGGAACGCTACTTACAGGCGCCACCGATCCGGACGGCCCTGTGGTGCTGGCGGTGGCCGAGACCGTCGCGACCACCGGCGGCGGGCAGGCTACCATTACGGTGGACGGCGACTTCCTCTATCTGCCGGCGGCCGGCTTCACCGGCAACGATACCTTCACCTATACGCTCACGGACACGGCAGGCGGCACCGACACTGGCACCGTGACCATCAACGTCGCCGCGCCGAAGGTCTGGTACGTGGACGACAGCGCCGCGCCCGGCGGCGATGGCACCTCGGACAATCCATTCAACTCGCTGGCCGCGCTCAACGGCGTCACCGGCGACGGCACCACCAACGACGACGTCGACGGCGCCAACGACATCATCTTCCTCTACAACGGCACCTATTCCGGCGGCATCGTGCTGGAGGACGGCCAGCAACTCATCAGCCAGAGCCAGGGCCTCACCGTCAACGGCACCGTGCTGGAGGCCGCGACCGGCAGCAATGCCCTGATCAATGGCGCCGTGGTGCTGGCCAGCGGCAACACCATCGACGGCGTCGATATCGGTAACACCGGTTCTTCATCGGTGTTCGCGCTCTCCGGCGCCAATGTCGGTAACGCGGTGTTCACCGACGGCTCGATCAACAACACCAGCGGCGGCGCGATCAACATCAGCGGCACCGGCACCGGGATGAACCTCCAGTTCACCAGCGTGTCGTCGACCGGCAGCAGCACCAACGCGATCTCGTTCAACGAGGCGCGCGGCACGTTCAACGCCGGCAGCGGCACGTTGAGCAATGCCGGCGGCAACACCGTCACCATCACCGGCAACGGCGTCAACGACGACCTGGGATTCACCTATGGCGGCGCGCTCAGCGACGACGGCAACCTCCTGGTCAACATCACCGGCCAGACCGGCGGCACCAAGGACTTCAACGGCGCCCTCACCGACGGCTCCGGCGCCGGCGGCGGCATCTCGCTGGTTGGCAACACCGGCGCCACCATGCGCTTCGACGGTGGCATGTCGCTCACCACCACTACCGCGACCGCATTCAACGCCACCGGCGGTGGCACTGTGGTCGTTACCGACACGGCGTCGACCAGCAACATCCTGAGCACGACCACAGCAACCGCCCTCAACGTCGCAAACACCACTATTGGGGCCGAGGACATCACGTTCCAGAGCATCTCGGCGGGTACCGGGACCAACAGCGCGGGCGTCGGCATCAGCCTGGACAACACCGGCTCCAGCGGCGGCCTGCACGTCACCGGCACCGGCACTGCGGACTCGGGCGGCACGATTCAGCACAAGGGTACCGCCGGCACCACGAACGGCATCAACACGGACGGCGTCGGAATCTACTTGAACAATACCGATGACGTTCAGCTCGCCAATATGCAGCTCAACGATTTCGCCAACTACGCAATTCGCGGCAACGACGTCGTAGGCCTCACGCTCAACAACCTCGATATCACCGGCGTCAACGGCAGCGAGGCGAACGGCGCGACCCAGGAATATGCGGTGAACCTCACTGCTGTGACCGGGAACGTGAACATCCTGAACACGGAGGTCAGCGGCGGGTACTTGGGGAACGTCCGGCTGGACAATCAATCGGGTACGACGAACCTGAATTTCCTCAACAACAACATTCACAACACGAATGCCGCCTTCACCGGTGACGGCTTCAACCTGGAGGCAGAACTCACCGCCACCCTCGTAGCCAACATCTCGAACAACGTGTTCAACGATAACGATGGTGACGACTTCAATCTGTCGCTGATCAACAGCGCCGTTGTCGATCTCACGTTCAACAACAACGACTTGATTGGCGGCCCAGGTAAGCTTAGCGCTGGAGTCTTTATCCTCGGCGCCACCTTCAACGGGTCGCTCGAGTACGACATTTCAGGCAACGACGTCCAAGGCGCAAACCAGGGCGGGGCGATTTTCGTCAACAAGGGCAGCGGGACCGGTACTTTCAGCGGCCAAATCGTTGATAACGTCATCGGCAATCCTTCGGTGCCATTGTCGGGTGCACAACAGTCCGTCGGAATCCATGCCAGCGCGCGTGGCGCGGGCGGCTCGCACACGACGCTCATCCACAGCAACGAGGTCTACGAATACTTCGACCGCGGCATTGTTCTGGAGGCCGGCGAAGGCAGTCCCACACTTGTTGCCACGGTGACCGAAAATACCGTCTCGGATTTTGGCGACGCGATTAATTCGTTGCACGGGATTCACTTCGACTTCGGTATCCTGGGGACCGACAACGCCCAGATTACGATCGACGTCCGCAACAATCTGATCGCCAATGCAGCCAACGAGCCACAGGGTGGCGCCGACTTCCGCATGCGGACGGCCGGCTCCAATGACGTGTTCATCGCCGGCTATTCCGGCGGTAACTCGTCGGCAGCTGTTCAGGCATTTATCGACGCACAAAATCCTAACGGGACTAGTTTCTCAGTATCGCAAGCTGCATCGGGCACCTACAACAACGGTCCGGCGAGTCCGCTCCCGGCCCCGAACCTTCCGGAATTGCCGCCGGCACCACTGCTCGCCGCTGACGGCGGCGTCGAGGCGGCCGGTGCCGGCACACCGGGCGGCGTTATCACCGGCACGGTGCTCGCCACGCTCGCTGACGCGGCGATCACGCGCTGGGCGGCGACCGGACTCTCGGTCGATCAGCTCGCGACGCTTGACGGCATCACCATCACCGTCGCCGACCTCGGCGGCGACCAACTCGGCCATTTCGACAACGGCGTGCTCGTCATCGACGATGACGCCGCCGGCCGCGGCTGGTTCATCGACGCCACCCCGCTCGACGACATCGAGTTCGCCAACATGATGTCCGGCACCTGGCTGCAGACCGACCCCACCGCCGCGCCCGCCGGCCACTTCGACCTTCTCACCCTGATCATGCACGAGATCGGTCACGGGCTCGGGCTCGACGACACCTATGCCGCGGCGAACCATGACGAGCTGATGTACGGCCAGCTCGCCGTCGGCGAGCGCCGGCTGCCCGATGTCGACGATGCGGACAGCGCTTCGCATGACAGAGACCCCGGCGCCGCGGTGTTCACGGATCATGTGCACTGGGCGGACGAGGAAGCGCCGCCCATGAAGGGCACGGCGGCCTACGACGCCTGGCTGCTGCACGGCTGACGCGGCGCTCAGGCTTGCAGCGATCGGAGAGCGCTTGGTCGCGCTCTCCCCGGACGGTCGCTGGTCCGGCGTGCCGTGATGAGGCGCGCCATGCACCTCACTCACGCCAAAGCGCTCGTTTGAGCTATCTCGTTTGAGCTATGATGAGAAACCCCGCCAAGGGATGGTGAATCGACCTTGGCGGGGCTCACCGGCCAACGACGGGGGGTCGGGGACTAGGCCGGTACATCGCACGCTACTCAACCGGAAACGGCCTTACAACCAGAACGCGCTTTGTTGGTGAATTTAACGATTTTGGTGCGGCCTCGTGACCTGCCGGCAAGGCCCCTCCCCGAACGGACAAGCCACCGGCGCAGCCCGGAGGATGCACTATGGTTTGATTCCCGCCGCGTCAGGACGACCCAAGGTAAAGGACAAGATGAATCACGGTGCTGCTGAAGATATCGCTGAGGCCATTCGATGAAGGTTCTCATTCTGGGTGGTGACGGCTATCTCGGATGGCCCACGGCTATGTATTTGACCGAGCATGGCCACACCGTAACGGTGGTCGACAACTATCTGCGGCGCACGCTGGCCCGCCAATTCGGAATCGAGCCGCTTTTCGAAACGTCCAACCTGGACCGCAGGACAGAGCTGTGGAGGAACAGCACCGGCCACGCGATCCCGGTATTCATTGGCGACCTTTGCGACTGGGATTTCGTCGCCGAGGTATTTCAGACCACGCAACCAGACGCGATCATCCACTACGCGGAGCAGCCTTCGGCCCCGTTCTCGATGGTCAACCGACAAACCGCGTCGCTGACGCTCACCAATAATCTGATGACGACCGCAAATACGATTTTTGCGGTTCGTGAGTTTTGCCCCACCGCGCATATCGTGAAGCTTGGAACGATGGGCGAATACGGCACACCGAATATCGATATCGAGGAGGGATGGCTGGACGTGACCCACAAGGGCCGCAGTCAGCGATTCCTCTATCCGCGCCAGGGCGGCAGCCTCTACCACACGACCAAGATCATGGATACCGACCTGCTGTGGTTCTACGTCCGCGCGTGGGGTCTCGCCGTGACGGATTTGATGCAAGGACCGGTCTACGGCTTCAACACCAACGAAACGACGCACGATGAACTGTTTCCGCACTTCTACTATGACGAGATCTTCGGAACCGTGATCAACAGGTTCCTGGTGCAGGCGGTCTCCGGCCATCCCCTGACCATCTATGGCAAAGGAAACCAGACCCGGGGGTTCCTCAATATTCTCGACACCATGCAGTGTATTCGTCTTGCATTGGAGACCCCGGCGAAGGCCGGCGAACTGCGCATCCTCAACCAATTCGTCGAAGTGTTCTCGGTCAACCAACTCGCTGAGAAGGTTTCAACGGTCGCGCGATCAATGGGACTTGCCAGCGAGATCAAGAGCCTTCCGAACCCCCGCATCGAGGCCGAAGAGCATTATTACAAGCCGGCACGCACCGGCTTTTCGGAATTGGGCCTCGTTTCGCATCAACTGACCGACGACGTGATCGCAGGGATGCTCGAACTCGTGTTGCGGTTCCGGTCAAGGATAAAGACCGAACAATTCGTTCGGGGAGTCAGCTGGCGCGGTGCATGACCCAGATGCGCGACTGCTGACAGGCCGGATTTCCAATCATGTTTATTGAGAACATTTTCGATACGCGCAACGAGCAAAGAGCGTTGATGTCGTATTTGACATCGCCCTTCCTCACGCAAAATCAAATTCCAGCCCATGCCAACTACTGGCAATCAAAATGCATTGCGGCAGCGCTTCGTGACTTGGGTTTTGATGTCGATATTTGTGACTACGACGATGAAGTCAACCTGGACGGCTACGACCTGATTTTCGGCCTGGGAATATCCCTCGAGGAGGCCGTGGCGCGGAACCTGGCCTGCATCAAAATCTTCTATGCGACGGATGCGCATAGCTTCCAGCGAAATCGCGCGGAATTCGTTCGCCTGGCCGCGCTTGCCGATCGGCGCCTGGTCAAACTTCCCCCGGCGCGACAAAAGATCTACTCCGACAAGCTGTCGGCATACGCGTCCGATGCAATCCTTAGCACCGGCAATGCATGGACGATGGCGACATATGCCGACGTCTTCAGAGGACCAATCTATCGCACCCCCGTCAGCGTCTGCCTTCCCGCTCACACCCGGACAGTGAACAGAGATTTTGCGGAAGCCCGCAAGAATTTCCTTTGGGTCGGCTCGGGGGGAAATGTCCTCAAGGGCCTCGACCTGGCGATCGAGGCTTTTGTCCAATTGCCGGATTGCACACTCAATATATGTGGCCCGATCGAGCCGGAGATCGAAACCGAATACGCGAATGAGTTTCGCAGTCCGAATATCATTCGTCACGGATTCGTCGACATTTCATCGAACGAATTCGAAGCCATCGTGCGGCGATGCGCATTTACAATCTTTCCGGCGGCGTCCGAAGGTGGAGCCGGCAGCGTACTGACCGCGATGGGCGCCGGATTGATCCCGATCGTCACTGCGGAAGCGAGCGTGGACATCGGCTCGTCGGGATTTCTGATCGAAAAGCCCGACGTACAGTCGGTCTTGCAGGCTGTTCGCGAAGCATTGAAATTGGAATGCGGCACTGCCGCGAAATTCTCGGCGGCATGCCGGCAGATCGTCGAGCGAGGCCACTCGGTCCGAAATTATGACGAACACTTGCGCCGCGCGCTATCTCAAATTATCGGCGACAAGACCGGCGCTTTCCCTGGGCACGGTGACGGCCGGCCGTTGGCGCGGCGTGACGGCGACGCTGCGACCGCGGAGCACGACGGACACGCGCGCCCGAAGAAGATTATCGATTGTCACTCGTCGAAGTCGGCCTCGGTGCATTTTGACTATGGCTGGGCCGAAGTCGAAGATATGGGCACGTGGACTTTGGGCCGGGAAGCGTCGCTGCATTTCCATTGGGCATGCCCTCCTGGCGCTAAACTTACGATCACGGCGTCCCTGCTGCCTCTTATCGCGGGCTCCATTGACAAGCGCGAGACCACGATTTTCGCCAACGGCCACAATATCGCGACGTGGAGCCTTGACCGCTGTGAATGGCTGGAGAGGTCAGTTGAAATTCCAAGCACCATCGTCGGCTACGACGGATTTGTTCAACTGCAGTTCGCGATCAGCGAAGCGCCCTCTCCTGCCCAGCTCGGGCTCAACGACGACCGTCGTCGTCTCGGGCTTTTGTTCAGATCGGTCACAATCGCCGTCGAGCCGGTCGATTGCTAGTTCCGTCAATCTGGCGATGTATTTAAAGGCAAGACCTCGTGCCACTGGATAACGGGAATTGACCATCACCGGCCCACACCGATCGGCAAGAGACTGTTGTACGTCAGCTGCTTTCCCTAGAATGCGGCATTGAGCGATGAGCGGGGCGGACGTGACATATTGGGCGATCATCGCCGGCATCCCGATCCTGGCGGCGGCGCTGTGCGCGGGGATCGTGATCGTCCTGCTGCCGTGGCTCAAATCCTATGCGCTGGCACGGCCGGTCGCACGCTCGTCGCATCGCGAGCCGACGCCACAGGGTGGCGGTCTCGGCGTGATCATTGCGACATTCTGCGTCGTGTGGCTTGCCGCAACAACCACCGTGGCGTTGCCGCAAGATGCGCTGGCGCAACTAGCAGTGCTGACCGGGGCCGCCGTGCTGCTCGCGTGTGTCGGGTTGCTCGACGACATGCGCGGTCTGTCGCCCGGCCCTCGCCTGCTGGTGCAGTGCCTCGCGGTCGGCTTGATCGTCACGCTGCTGCCGTCCGACGCGCGGCTTTTCCCGGCAGTGCCGCTGTGGCTCGAGCGGGCGGGCATCGTTCTGGCTGGTATCTGGTTCGTCAACCTCGTGAACTTCATGGACGGCATCGACTGGATGACGGTGGCAGAGGCCGTGCCGATCACGGGTGCGATCGTCGTTCTGGGCCTCGCCGGCGTCGTACCGCCGTCGGCGACCGTGGTGGCGCTGGCCCTGTTCGGTGCGATCCTGGGCTTCGCGCCGTTCAACCGCCCGGTGGCGCGCCTGTTTCTGGGGGACGTCGGCAGCCTTCCTGTCGGCCTGGTCCTGGGCTGGCTCATCTTGCTGCTCGCCTTCAACGGCTACCGCGCTGCCGCGCTCCTGCTCCCGCTCTACTATGTCGCCGACACCACCATCACGCTGCTCCAGCGCATCGCCCGGCACGAGCCGTTTTGGGAAGCGCATCGCAGCCACTTCTATCAGCGCGCCGTCGCTGGCGGACTAACCGTCCCCGCCGTCGTCGCGCGTGTATTCGGAACCAACATGGCGCTGGCGGCGCTGGCGCTGGCGTCGGTCGCGGCCGGCGACGCAATGACGTCGCTGCTATGCCTGATCTGCGGCGCGTCGCTGGTCGGATTCCTGCTCGCGCATTTTGCGAGAGCTCAGCTGGCAAAGGCGCGGCCTTGACACGTCCTACGGCCGAGCCGACCCGGTACGAAAATCCGGGATCGACTCGCCCAGCACGTTGAAGGTCACGGCGCGGTCGCCATCGACCAGGCCGCGCTCGAGCGCCGCCAGCCAGTCCCGCATCGTCTGGATTGGCGGGCTCACCGGCCGCACCGCCATGATCCCTTCGATCCCGATCTCGGAGCGCGGTTCGTCCCGGGCATACAGCAATTCCTTCAAGCGCTCGCCGCCCCTGATGCCGGTGAACACGATCTTGACGTCATGGCCGGGCTCGAGACCGGAGAGGACGATCAACCGCTCGGCCAGCTCCGCAATCCTCACCGGCTGGCCCATGTTGAGGATGTAGACGTCGGAATCCTGCTGCGGTGCCTCGAGCGCATGGATCGCCGCCGTGACCACCAGATCGCATGCTTCGCGGATGGTCATGAAGTACCGCACCATGTCGGGATGGGTCACCGTCACCGGCCCGCCCGCCTCGATCTGCGCCTTGAATTTCGGTACGACCGAGCCGTTCGACGCCAGCACGTTGCCGAACCGCACCGAGATCAGTCGCGTCCGTTTCGGATTGCCGTGGTTGACAGGATTGCGATCGACCGCCTGGCAATACATCTCGGCAAACCGTTTGGTCGCCCCGAGCACCGATACCGGCTCGATCGCCTTGTCGGTCGAGATCATGACCATCGCCATGGCGCCGGCCGCGACGGTCGCATCCGCGACATTCACCGATCCAAAGACATTGGTCTTGATCCCCTCGTCCCAGTTCTGCTCGACCAGCGGGACGTGCTTGAGCGCGGCGGCATGGAACACGATGTCCGGCTTGAACTCCTCGATCAGACCAAACATCCGCGTGCGATCGCGCACGTCGGCGATACGCCCATCGACCACGGCCTTGCCCACGTTGCCGGCAAGCGCTTCCAACACCGCGTGCAAAGCCGGCTCCGAGTTTTCGATCACCAGCAGCCGGGCGGCGCCAAACGTCACCACCCGATGGCAGATCTCGGCGCCGATCGAGCCGCCCCCACCGGTGACGACGATCGCTTTCCCTGCGACCGACCGCTCCAATCGCGAATAGTCGATCTTGACACTGGGCCGCAGCAGCAGATCCTCGACCTGGACCGGCGCCAGCTGGAGAGCTTCACTGCCACCTGCGAGCGATGGCAGCCGCTGGGTCGCAAGGCCGAGCCGTCGCGCCCGCATCAGGATTTGCTCGGGATGCGCCTGCGGTTCGAGCGCCGCGGGCGTCAAAATGATCCGAGCAACCGGGCGATGGCCGATCGCGTCGGCAACGACCTGCTCGATATCTTCCGGTCTTCCCAGCACCGGGACGCCTCTTATCAATTGTCCGTAGTCGGCGATCGAGTCGGACAAGATCCCGACCGGCCAGATTTTCTTGACCGCGCCGCTTTCGATGGCGCGGACCAGCACCTCGACGTCCGCCGCCCGGCCCACGATCAGCACCGGCGTCGCATCGGCTGCCCTCGCTGCACGACGGGTGCGCGTATATCGAAAATAGCGATAGGCCACGCGCGGGCCGCCCAGGAGAAACATCTGAAGCAGCCAGTAGAGGATGATGGTCAGCTTGCCGAACAGGAACGTGCCGCGGAAATTCGGCGCCACCAGCACATAGTCGATCACCACGAGCGTCAGCGCGAGGACCGTGCTGGCGCCAATGATATTGGCGATGTCGGGCAGCGAGGCAAACCGCCACTTCGAGCGAAAGAGCCGGAAGCGCTGGTACACAAATCCGGCGTAGACCAGGAAGCCCGGCACGATGAGAAGGAGATCGTGGCGGCGCTCGAACAGGCCGTCTGGTTCGAACCGCAACAGACAGGCGGCGACGATCGCCACGGCCGTCATGAAAACATCGTGCAAGATGATCAGGATTCGGCGCGGTGGAATCTGAGTCGCTTGCCGCATCACCGAATCCCCAGCTCCGTGCGGCCGCGGGCTTCGCGCGCCGATCGCGTGTCGCGTTTCAATCCCGGAGCTTGATGTAAGGAAAACAAGCGCAAACGATCCCCCTGACGCAACCAGAATAACCCGCCCGCCGGATGCCGCAGCCGACAAACCGCCTGGTTTCCACCGACCGTGCCAGCATCAAAATAGAGCAATAAGTTCAAATGGTTACACTCAATTCCTCATCCGATCAACACCGATCCGATCTTGACAAGCTCGCACAATCCTTCATTGCCTGCACGCGGCGTGGCGTCCGCACGAGGCGTTGAATTCTCATGCGCGTGGTGATGATCGGTACTGGATATGTCGGGCTCGTGTCGGGGGCCTGCTTTGCAGATTTCGGCCACGACGTCATCTGCGTCGATCGCGATGCCGGCAAGATCGAATCGCTCAACCAAGGCGACATCCCGATCTACGAGCCCGGGCTCGCCGACCTGGTCACGGCCAACCGTCAACAAGGCCGGCTTGCCTTTACCACTGACCTTGCCGCCGTGCGCGACGCCGACGCGGTGTTCATCGCGGTCGGCACGCCGTCGCGGCGCGGCGATGGACATGCCGACCTGTCGTTTGTCTACGCCGCCGCCCGCCAGCTCGCCCCGCTCCTGTCCGGTACGACGGTCATTGTCACGAAGTCGACGGTGCCGATCGGGACCGGTGACGAGGTCGAACGGATTATCCGGGAGTTGCGGCCCGATATTGCGGTCCCGGTGGTCTCCAATCCGGAATTCCTGCGCGAAGGCGCGGCGATCCAGGATTTCAAGCACCCGGACCGAATTGTCGTCGGCACCGACGACGAGCGCGCACGGGAGGTGCTGTCGAACCTCTATCGCCCGCTCTACCTGAACGCGTCGCCGATCCTGTTCACCGATCGCCGGACAGCGGAGATGATCAAGTACGCCGCCAACAGCTTTCTGGCGACCAAGATCACGTTCATTAACGAGGTGGCGGACCTGTGCGAGCAGGTCGGCGCCGACGTCCAGCAGGTCGCCCGCGGCATCGGGCTCGACAACCGCATCGGCTCGAAATTCCTGCACGCCGGACCGGGCTATGGCGGCTCTTGTTTCCCGAAAGATGCGGTCGCGCTGATCAAGACCGCCCAAGATCACGGCACCTCGCTGCGCATCGTCGAAACCGTGGTGTCGGTCAACGACCAGCGCAAACGCGCGATGGCGCGCAAGGTAACCACCGCGCTCGGCGGTGGTTCGATTCGCGGCAAGACCGTCGCCGTCCTCGGCCTGACCTTCAAGCCGAACACCGACGATATGCGGGACGCGCCTTCGATTGCGCTGGTGACCGCGCTGCAAGACCTCGGCGCCGAAGTCCGCGCCTACGATCCCGCCGGCATGGAACAGGCCAAGCCGCTCATGCCCGACATCGCCTATTGCGATAGCGCCTATTCCGCCGCCGAGGGCGCACACGCCCTCGTGCTGGTAACGGAGTGGGAGCAATTCCGGGCGCTTGATTTCGGCCGCCTGAAAACGATCATGGCGAGCGCCGTTTTCGTCGACCTTAAAAATGTCTATCAGGCCGCCGATATTGCCGAACTCGGGTTTGTATACGAGAGCGTCGGCCGCCCCTCCCGTAATTAGTCGAGCGGTCTCAAGGGGATAATAGGTCCCACCGGCGTGCCGAAGGGATATTCGGGCTCGCCATCGGCGGCCGATATGCTAAAATAGCTTGGTCGCGGACGACTTTCGCCGCGGCAGGGGGTTCAAGTTGGGGTTCGACAGTCAGGCGACGATCCGGCGACTGATGCACGCTGCCACGGTGCTGGCGGCGGGATTGCTCGTGGCCGGCTGCTTCCAGCCGCTCTATGGGGATCGTTCGGTGTCGGGCACCCCCAAGCTGCGCGAGGCGCTCAGCGGCGTTCAGGTCGTGGAGATCAGGGCGCCCGCCGATACGCCGGAAGCGCGGATGGCGGTGCCGATCCAGAACGAGCTTCGCTTCAACTTCACCGGCGGCAGCGGCGCCGGCACGCCGACGCATAAACTGGTGTTGCAAATCGTAGGCAACCGCGCGGTCGTGTCCGCGACCAACGTCACCGGCCTGCCCTTCATCGAGAATTTCACGCTCAACGCAACCTACAGCCTGGTCGAGATCGCCACCAACAAGCCGGTGCTGACCGGGCGCGCCACGACCACCGTCTCCTACGATCCATCCGGAACGCAGCGTTACGCGCGCGTCACCGGCATGCAGGACGCGGAGCGCCGCGCCGCCAAGGTCATTGCCGACAACGTGACGACGCGATTGTCGTCCTACTTCGTCAGCGGCAGCTAGAGCCGATCACGGCGATTGCTAAGGCGTTTCCGCGAGCGATGCGCGGAAATAGGCGATCGTTTCCTTGAGACCATCTTCCAGGGCGACCGTCGGCTTCCAGTCAAGCCGTGTCTTCGCGAGCGAGATATCGGGACAGCGGCGCACCGGATCGTCGGATGGAAGCGGCTTGAACGCGAGCTTGGAAACGCTTCCGGTCAGCCGCAACACCTCTTCGGCAAGCTGACGGATCGTGTACTCACCGGGATTTCCCAGGTTCACCGGGCCGACGAAATCCGACGGCGATGACATCAGACGGATCAGGCCGTCGATCAGATCGTCAACGTAGCAGAACGATCGCGTCTGCGAGCCGTCGCCGTAGATCGTGATCTCTTCGCCTTTCAGAGCCTGCACGATGAAGTTGCTGATGACGCGCCCGTCATTAGGATGCATGTTCGGGCCATAGGTGTTGAAAATCCGCGCAACCTTGATCTCCAACGCGTGCTGCCGGTAATAATCGAACATCAAGGTCTCGGCGCAACGCTTTCCTTCGTCGTAGCAGCTACGAATGCCGATCGGATTGACGTGGCCCCAATAGTCTTCCTTCTGCGGATGCACCGCAGGGTCGCCGTAAACCTCCGATGTTGACGCCTGCAATATCCGCGCTTTCACGCGCTTGGCGAGGCCGAGCATGTTGATCGCGCCGTGCACGCTCGTCTTGGTCGTCTGAACGGGATCGAACTGATAGTGCACCGGGCTCGCCGGACAAGCGAGATTGTAGATCTGGTCGATCTCTACGTAGAGCGGAAATGTCACGTCGTGACGCATCAGCTCGAAATTGGGGGCATCGAACAGCGCCGCGATGTTGCGCTTGGTCCCGGTATAGAAATTGTCGACGCACAAGACGTCGTATCCTTCGCGCACCAGCCGGGCACACAGATGCGACCCGAGAAATCCGGCGCCGCCGGTCACCAAAACGGCCTCATCCCTCATTCCGCTGCTCCGCACGATTTCGCTGGAATCCCAGCCGCCCGGACCCACTGGCCCGCAGCATCATCCCACCGAGAACACCAACCCCGAAAATGTACATCCAGCCCTGCGTGAATTCGACCAGGGCCGAATTGAAAACGCCCGCAATGATGTTCTGCACGACCAGGGCCATACCGATCCAGGCCGTCAATCCATCGCCGCGAAACAGCAGCATATGAGCAAGCCACATTGCGTACAGCAGAACGGTCCCGACGCCCCCGAATTGAATCGCCACGAAAAGCGACTGGTTGTGGGGATTGTCGGTCGTCAACGCCCCCATGCCTTCGGTTGCGGTAGCGGTGCGCCGGAATTGTTCAAGCTGCGACCCGGTGCCATGCCCGAGGATCGGCGCCTGCGAAACAATTGCGATCGAGCGCGTCCAGAACTCGAGACGATAGCCGGAGGACGTGGCCGCGCCATTGGTTCGATAATCCTGAACCTCATGAACGACGTCCAGAACGCGCGTTCTCAAATACGGCGAAGACATCCAGGTCAGCCCGGCAATCACGGCCGCAAGCGCCACCATGCCCGCCGCCTGCCTCCAGCCAAATCGTTGGCGCACAAACAGCAGCAGCAACACGACCGCCGCCACCAGCGTGCTGCGGGCGGAGGCGACATAGCCGATATTGGCCAGGAAGAGCAGCGCCAGCAGACCAAGCGCCAGCGAACGTTGACGCTGCCCACGCTGCCACGCATCAAGCGAGAGATGGCCGAGCGCGAAAACGCAAATCAAGAACTCGCCGCTCTGAATGATGTAGTCCTTGACCGGCACGCCGGGGAAGCGTCCGGTGATCGCCAGCGACGGAACCAGCGAATAGAGCCAGGAAACGACAAGCAGCGCCGCACACGACGCCAGGAACGCACCGACCACTTGGGTGCCCCGTTCGGAGCGCTGAAACTGGACAAGCAGCACGCCGATGATCAGCAGGCGAGCAAAAATCTTGATGCTGCCGAATTGCTCGGCCCAAGTCGCGCTCGACCACGCCGTGCCGACGATCGCAAGCAGCAGGAGCAGCACCGTGATGCCGCCGGCCGGGATCGAAAAGCTTCGGCAGAGCGACCGCCAATCGAGCGTCGGGAGGACGACGAGCAGCCAAATTATGATCGCGATGCTGCTCGCGGTTACCGACCACGGCAAAGTCACCGCCGTCACGATCGCCAATCGATCAGCAAGCGGCGCCAGGCGCGCCCGCTCGGAAAGCGTCTCAACGAGCGTCGATCGCGCGGCCCCTGACATGCATGGGACTTATACACGCTCCGGTTCAAGCGACAACCGGCCATGGCAAGACGCCGGCGCCGTCGAATGCTTGCGGCCCGACAGGAAATCTCCTAGTGCTGTCCACCTAATCGGCCCACCCGCGACACAGCACCCCGCGTACAGCATGGACATCCGGACGCTTGGAATTCCCGGACCGGTGGTTATCGTCCCTCGAAAATTTGACGACGCACGCGGTTTCCTGTCCGAGACCTACAACGAGGCGGTGTTTGACGCGAGCGTTGCTCCCGTGCGCTTCGTCCAGGAGAACCATAGTCGCTCCATCCGCGCCGGCACGATCCGAGGCATCCACTTTCAGGTGCCGCCGCACGCGCAGGGAAAGCTGGTACGTGTGGTTCGCGGCGCGATCTTCGATGTGGTGGTGGACCTCCGTGCTGGTTCCCCCCATTTCGGACAATGCGCCGCCGTGGAGCTCTCGGCCGAGGATCGGCGGCAGCTTTGGATTCCGATAGGCTTTGGGCACGGCTTGTGCACGCTGGAGCCGGATACCGAGGTCGTCTACAAGATGACGGCCCCTTACGATCCGGCAAGCGAACGCGGCATCGCCTGGAACGATCCAGATCTCGCGATCGCGTGGCCGATAGGGCAAGCGGAACCGCAACTGTCCGATCGCGACCGGCAGCACCCGCGCCTTGCCGAGTCTCCGCAATATTTCTGATATACTCACCCCGTCGCTGGGCCTGGATTGATCATGCGTATTCTCGTGACCGGAGGGGCGGGTTTCATTGGGTCGGCCGTGTGCCGATTCCTGATCGGCCGGACCGAGCACGACGTTTGCAACATCGACAAGCTAACTTACGCGGGCAATCTCAACTCACTGCGTGAGGTCGAGGGCAATCCGCGCTACCGTTTCGTGCAAGCGGATATTTGCGATCGGGCGGCGATCGATGGCGTGTTCGCGGATTTCGACCCCCATGCCGTGATCCACCTCGCGGCCGAATCCCATGTCGACCGCTCGATAGAAGCATCCGCCGAGTTCATCGACACCAACGTCGTCGGCACTCTCAATATGCTGGAAGCGAGCCGCCGGCACCTCGTGCGCGCGAACGGAGACGGCAAGGATGCCTTCCGCTTTCTCCACGTCTCGACCGACGAGGTCTATGGATCGCTGGGACCGGACGGCCGGTTCGTGGAAACGACCGCCTACAGCCCGAACTCGCCCTATGCCGCGAGCAAGGCATCTGCGGATCATCTCGCATGCGCCTGGCACGCCACCTACGGCATCCCGACGATCGTCTCGAACTGCTCGAACAATTACGGCCCCTATCATTTTCCCGAGAAGCTGATTCCGCTCGCGATCCTGAGCGGCATCGAAGGCAAGCCGATCCCGATTTACGGCGACGGGCTCAACATCCGCGACTGGCTGCACGTCGAGGATCACGCGCGCGCGCTCTACTGCATCCTGACGCGCGGTATACCCGGCGAAAAATATAACGTCGGCTCGCACAGCGAGCGGACCAACATCGACGTGGTAACCGCAATCTGCGACAGCCTCGATCGGCGTCGGCCCGGCGGCGCTCCGCATCGCCGGCTCATAACGCCCGTCAAGGACAGGCCCGGTCACGACCGCCGCTATGCGATCGATCCGAGCAAGCTGGAACGCGAGCTGAAGTGGAACGCCGAAGTCGCCTTCGAGCACGGGCTCGATACCACGGTGCAGTGGTACATCGACAATGAGTGGTGGTGGCGCCCGCTCCGGCAGCGCTACGGCGGCGAACGCCTCGGCCTGATCGACTCCCGGGCGCATTGATGGCGCGCATCCGGATCGCCGTCACCGGAAACAACGGACAGGTGGTCCGGGCGCTGCTTGAACGGGCGGCGGGCTCCAACAGCGAGGTCGTCTGCATCGGACGCCCTGCCCTCGATCTCGGCAATCCGGACACGATCGATCGCGCCATCGGCGCTGTCGCGGCCGACGTGCTCGTCAGCGCCGCCGCCTATACCAATGTCGATAAAGCCGAGACCGAAAGCGACCTCGCCGATCTCGTCAACGGCCGCGCGCCGGGCGTGCTTGCCGCACGGGCCAATTCGCTTGGCATTCCGTTGATCCATCTTTCGACCGACTATGTGTTCGACGGCACAAAGCCGGATCCCTACAACGAGCGGGATCCAATCTGCCCGATCAACGCGTACGGACGTTCGAAGGCAGCGGGCGAGCGTGCGGTCGCGACGGCAAATCCGAGACACGTGATCCTCCGGACATCGTGGGTTTACAGCCCGGCCGGTCGAAACTTCGTGCGAACGATGCTTGAGCTTGCGCGCAAACACGACGAAGTGCGGGTCGTCGCCGATCAGGTCGGTAGTCCGACGGCAGCAGCCGATATCGCAGACGGTGTCCTCGCGGTTGCGCGTAATCTCACCGGGAACGGCCGCGACGAGCGCTACGGCACCTTCCATATGACGGCGGCCGGCGCCACGAACTGGGCGGAGTTCGCCTCGGCCGTCTTTTCGGCATCAGCCGACCGCGGCGGCCCCTCCGCACGTGTTGTTCCGATCGCCAGCGCGGAGTATCACACCCCGGCGCGGCGGCCGGCAAATTCGCGGCTGGATTGCGCGAAGATCGCGCGCGTGTATGGGGTGTCGTTGCCGCACTGGCGGTCGTCGCTCGGTCCATGCATCACGCGGATTCTGGAGCAAGGGGCATGAAGGGGATCATTCTGGCGGGCGGCACCGGGTCGCGACTGCATCCGATGACCTATGCGGTCTCGAAGCAACTCCTTCCGGTCTACGACAAGCCGATGATCTACTATCCGCTCACCACGCTGATGTTCGCGGGCATCCGCGAGATCCTGATCATCTCCACCCCGGACGACCTGCCGAGTTTCCGCCGGCTGCTCGGCGACGGCAAGCAGTGGGGCCTCTCGCTGCATTACCTGGAGCAGCCGAAGCCGGAAGGGCTGGCGCAGGCCTATGTCATCGCCGCCGATTTCGTGCGTGGTGAATCCTCGGCGCTGGTGTTGGGCGACAACATCTTTTTCGGTCGCGAACTACCGATGCTGCTCGCATCCGCATCGAAGAAACCGCGTGGCGCGACCGTGTTCGGTTATCGGGTGCGCAATCCCGAGCAATACGGCGTGGTGGAATTCGACGAGGCCGGAAAAATTCTGTCGATCGAGGAAAAGCCGCAGACGCCACGCTCACAATGGGCACTGACGGGTCTCTACTTCTTTGATCGGCAGGCGACTGAGTTCGTGACCTCGATCAAGCCATCCGGGCGCGGGGAATACGAGATCACCGACCTGATCCGCGCTTACGCCGATCGCAACGAGTTGCATCTCGAATTGATGGGACGGGGTTTCGCCTGGCTCGACACCGGCACTTGCGACAGCCTCTTGGAGGCCGCCGAATTCGTGCGCGCGCTCGAACGACGGCAGGGTCTGCGGATCGCCTGTCCGGAGGAAGTCGCATTCGAGAACGGCTTCATCGACAAGGCGCAGCTCGAACACCTCGGCCGCGCGATGCCTAACAGCGAGTATGGGAAATATTTACTCGGGATCGCCAGCGAGCATTGATCCGAAAGGATCCGCATGCATGCAGAGATTTCTGGGACGGCAAGCCGCCGCTATCGCGCTACCGATCAGGCGGCATGATCCCCGTGCGGGCGCGAAGGCGTCGGAGGCCGTCGCGCACCCACCTTGTCGGGAGGCTCAGATAATACTTGCGGATGAACTGCAGGTGGCCAATTCCAGCGACATGCATCGGGTTGTCTTGCGGGACGTACCATCCATTGAAATCGACACGTTGCACCCACTTGTATCCGCGGCGTTGCAGCAATCGGTGCAGGCGCAAACTAAGCACATGATCCTCAATCACGAGCAACCGTGGCCGCCAGCGCTGCAGATCGAACCCCGCTAGCACGTCCGGCTCGTGCCCCTCGACGTCGATCGAGACAAAGTCGATTGGCGCCGTCAGGCCGGCCTCTATCAGGACGTCATCAAGTGTGCGCACCGCAACTTCGATCTCACCTTTCGACTTCATGCCTGAAATGACGAAACTGTCGTTGAGCGAGGAATGCCCGCCGGCGAGGCGAAGCGTCATAGTCGTTCCAGTTCTGGCCGGCGACGAGCAGGCGACCTGGTAAACCGGCGAGCGGCGCTCACGCCGCAACTGCTCGGCGCAATCCGGCCTCGGCTCGATCAGGATGCCTGACCAGCCCGCCTGTTCGAGGTTGTAGGTCTGTGAGTTCCTGTGGACGTCGGCAGCGCCCACATCCACGAATGTTCCGCGAAAACCTTCCCCGAAAAAAGCCGCGATGAGACGGTCCTGATGGTCGGGTCCGAAGATCGCACGCATGATTACTCTAACTCTGCCGCGAGCGGTTCATCAGCCACAGCTTCATGTAGCGGTAATAGGTCCCCTCCGCGTTTAGCACGGCGAGCAGAAATCCCTCGCGCCCATCGAGAAAACCGGCGCGCAAAACATAGGTGCGAAAGAACGCATAGGCGCCGCGCAGGATACCGGTCACGAACCAGACGCGCCGGCCCTTCGCGAACAGCATTTGCGCGCTCGCCGTCGAATAGCGATCCATGCGCGACAGCGCATCGTCGATCTTGCGGACCGGAAAGTGAATGAGCGGCTCGGACAAGCGGGTGACCGGGCCGTCGCAGACCGGTCGCGGGTGCACGAGATCATCGGTCCAACGCGCGCGCCCACGCTTCCATAGCCGCAGCACGTAGTCGGGATACCAGCCGGAATGACGCATCACGCGGCCGCAGAACGACGACGAGCGCGGCATCTCGTAGCCGTCGAACGTTCCCTCCCGCACCGCCTTCTGGATCTCCGCCGCCAGTGCCGGGCTGACCCGCTCATCGGCGTCGACCGATAGCACCCAGTCGCCCTGCGCGAGCGACAGCGCCTGGTTGAACTGCCGTCCGAATCCGTCGAAGGCATGGAAGCTGACGCGGGCTCCCCTGCCCTCGGCGATCCGCACGGTTTCGTCGTCGCTGCCGGAATCGACCACCACGCGCTCGTCGCAGAACGCGACGCTGTCCAGACAGTCTGCGATGTTCGCTGCTTCGTTCTTGGTGATGATGATTGCGCTCAGGACCGGCATCTCGACCCCGCAATCAGCGTTTTGATTTCGCTCCGGTGACCGCCGGCTCGCGCACCGGATTGGCCGCCGAGCGTTGAACCAGCGCGGTCGTCGAATAGCCCGGCACCAGATCGACCAGCACGACCTTGCCGCCGAGCGCCTCGACGAGCTCGCGGCCGACCACCTGCTCGATACGGTAGTCGGCACCCTTCACCAGCACCATCGGCTTCACGTGGCCGATCACTTCGACCGGCGTATCCTGCTCGAAGATCACAACGAGGTCGACCGCTTCGAGAGCGGCGAGCACTTCGGCACGCGCCTGCTGATCCTGCACCGGCCGTTCCTTGCCCTTGAGCCGCTTGACCGACGCGTCGCTGTTGAGCCCGACGACAAGGCGGTCGCACACCGCGCGTGCCTCGGTCATGAGCCGAACGTGGCCGGGATGCAGCAGGTCGAAGCAGCCGTTGGTGAAACCGATCCGCAGGCCCTGGTTGCGCCAGTCCGCGAGCCGGTCGTCGAGAACCGACCAGTCGAACACGACCTTGTCCTCGGCCGCCAGCGATGCCGACGGCAACAGCCGGTGCCGCAGCTCCGCGGTCGAGGCGGTCGACGTTCCGCGCTTGCCGACGACGACCGCCGCGGCGGCATTGGCGGCCCGCGTCGCGGATTCGAAATCGCCGCCGGCGGCGAGCATCACCGCCATGACCGCGGCAACGGTATCGCCGGCGCCCGACACGTCGCGTACCTTCACCGGATAGGCAGGAACGTGCAGCGCGCCGTTGCGTGACGTATAGAGGGTCATGCCTTCTTCGCTGCGGGTCACCAGCACGCCGTCGCTTCCAACGGTCGCGGCGAGCTCTTCCGCGGCCGCCGCGACCTCCGCATCGCCGCGCGCCGTGCGCCGTGTCGCGTCGGCAAGCTCCTTGCGGTTCGGCGTTATCAACGTGGCGCCACGATAGATACTGAAGTCGGAGCCTTTCGGGTCGACGATCACCGGCTTGCCGAGTTCACGCGCCTTGTCGATGACAGCGCGGATCACGGCGGGACTCAGCACGCCCTTGGCGTAATCGGATAGGATCACGGCGTCGGCACGCGGCAGCGCGAGCAGACAGGCCCGGATCAGCGCCTGCTCGATGTCCGGCCGGAGCGGCGCGGCGAGCTCCCAGTCCGCGCGGAGCAGATGCGTGGAATGGTGATCGGACACGAAACGCACCTTACGGGTGGTCGGACGCGAAGCATCCCCCAGGAGATGGGTTTCGATCGCATCGGCGAAATCGTCGGCAAAGGCCCGCGCCAGCGAGCGCCCGGTTTCGTCCTCGCCAATGACGCCGACGAAGATGCAGCGCGCGCCGAGCGCCGCGATGCCGCGCGCCACGTTGCCGGCGCCGCCCAGCAATTGCTCCTCGCGGGTCGCCGCAATCACCAGCGACGGCGCTTCCGGCGACACCCGCGACACATCGCCATAAACGAAATGGTCGAGCATGAGGTCGCCGACGCATAGCACGGTGACTTCGCCGAACTTCGCCAACTGCTGGTCGAGAGGATGCATCGATCTGTCCGCGGATTACCGGTAAGGGTCCGGCTGGTCGAGATGCCGCCCAACGTAACGCGAGACGGCCTCCTCGAGCGGCGTGAAACCACCGTTGTAGCCGGCGCGCCGAAGCTTCTCGACATTCGCCTGGGTGAAATACTGGTAGCGGTCGCGGATGGCGACCGGCATGTCGACATACTCGATCGCGGGCGCGCGACCGAGCGCACCAAACATCGCCGTCACCAGATCGCGGAAGCTGCGTGCCTGACCGGTGCCGACATTGAACAACCCGCACACCGTCTGGTTATCGAGGAGCCATCGCACCACCGCCACCGCGTCGTCGACATAGATGAAGTCTCGCCGCTGATCACCGTCCGCGATGTTCTCGCGGTGCGACTTGAACAGGCGGATCGGTTTCCCGGACTTCGCGTCGTCGAAACGCTTGGCCACGAGGCTCATCATCTCGCCCTTGTGGTACTCGTTGGCTCCGAACACGTTGAAGAACTTAAGTCCCGCCCATTGCGGCGGCAGGCCTGCACGCTTGGCGGCACGCTCCGCCACCACCTGATCGAACAGGTGCTTGCTCCAGCCGTAGAGATTGAGCGGCCGCAGCCGCTCGAGCGCCGACGGCGTTTCGTGGTCGTCGAAACCTTGATCGCCTTCGCCGTAGGTCGCGGCCGACGATGCATAGATGAATGGCGTGCGCGTCGCTGCGCACCAGTCGAGCAGCCGCAGCGAGAGACGGAAATTGGTTTCCAGCACGAGGTCGGCGTCGGTCGCAGTGGTTTCGGAGATCGCGCCCAGGTGGATCACCGCATCAAGCTTGCGGTTATCGAGCCAGCGCGCGAGGTCGCCGGGCGGCACCACGTCGGCCAACCGCCGCTTGGCGAGATTGCGCCATTTCTCGTCGCTGCCGAATTGGTCGTTCACGACGATATCGCTGCGCCCAGCCTCGTTCAGGCTCGCGACAACGTTCGACCCGATGAATCCGGCCCCGCCGGTGACCAACAGCATCACTACCCCAGCCAGCAATTCGAAATCGCCGCAATGGTGTTGCGGACTGCTGAACCGCCACACGAGCCGCCTGACCTTCCCTTTGCCCCAGAGCGCCCGGCGGTGCAACGTAGCGTAAGCTTCAGCCTTCTCGGTGCCCGCCCGGCGTCCGGCTCACGATGCACCCTGGACAGGAAGGGAGCACCGCGATAACCGCTCGCTCGCCCGATCCACTGCCATCAAGATATGAATGTATCTTCAGAATATAAATTAATGAATCAAGATTCACCATTGAACGGCGGTGGCGGCATGGCGACCGGCGCGGATCGGACACCGATCCTGCTGGTGCCCTACATGTGGATCGGTGACTTCGTCCGGTGCCATAGCGTCGTCCGGCTGCTGAACCGACGGTTCCCGGGGCGCCCGGTCGATGTTCTCACCACCAGCATGGTGTCTCCCCTGGCCGACTACATGCCGGGCGTGCGCAAGGGCATCGTCGTCGACCTTCCGCGCAAGCGTCTGGCGTGGGGCCAGCACCAGGCGCTGGCGCGCCGTCTTGCGGCGGAGGGCTACGGCGATGCGCTGATCATGCCGCGGACCTGGAAATCGGCGCTGGCTCCGTTTCTCGCCGGCATCGGGCGGCGCACCGGCTTCTTCGGAGAGGCGCGCGTCGGTCTGCTCAACGATCTGCGATGGGGCGAGCGGGCGCTGCCACGGATGATCGATCGCTGCGCGGCCCTCGCGATGCCGAACGGCGAGAGCGCTCCCGCCGAGCTGCCGCACCCGCAGCTCGAAGTGCCGGCGGCCGAGGTCACGAGCTGGCGGCAGGGCAACGGCCTCGCCGATGATCACCGCCCTGTGGTGGCGCTGGCGCCAGGTGCCGTCGGCCCCTCCAAGCGATGGACGACATCCGGCTACGCCGAGCTTGCTCGGCAGTTGACTGCAAAAGGCGTGCAGGTGTGGGTGTTGGGCGGCCCCGGCGAACATGCGCTCGCCGCCGAGATCGCCGGTCCCGATCAGGCCAACGCCCGCGACATGACCGGACCGGATCTACGCAACGCCATTTTGGCGCTCGCGGCCGCCGAAGTCGCGGTGTCGAACGATTCCGGGCTGCTGCATGTCGCCGCCGCGATCGGCACGCGGGCGATCGGGATATTCGGCCCCACCAGCCCGTGGCATTGGGCGCCGCTCAATCCGCTTGCGGCGGTGGTCGAGACGACGAACCACCTGTCCTGCCGTCCCTGCCACAAGCCGACATGCCGGATGGAACATCATCAATGCATGCGCGACATCACAGCAGATCGTGTCGCCGCGCTCACGATGAAGGCGCTGGGCTAGGCCCCGCGCCCAGCACCCCGCATCCGCAGCGCGGCTATTTCTTCCGCTGCTGCCACTGCTGGAATTCCTGATACAGCCGCTGGCGCTCCGCGTCGTTCATCTTGTCGAAGTCGATGCTACTGGTAGCGCCACCGCCACGCCCCGCTCCGACACTTGCGGGCGGCTGCTGCTGGCGCTGCGCAGTGCGCATGGCCTGCAGTTGCTCCTCCGCCGGTCCCCAGCGCGTCCAGCCCGGCACCGTTGCGGCGAGATTGATTTCTTTCCACTTCGGATGGCGCGGCGCCGTCTGGAATTTCTCCCAGTTGGCGAACATCCGTTCAACCAGCCGCTTTACCCGGCGCGCGCGATCGCTCTGTGCCGGCCAGTTGTACACCGCGAGCACCGCCGGAACGCCGATGCCCGTGGTGGTCTCGCCTTCTGAGATCAAGGTCGGATATTCGGCCTTGGTGAACTCGGCGAGCGTGTAGTAATCGGAGAACGTCTGAGTGAACGGGATCGGCACCAGGTGGAAATCGTCCTTCGCCGGGATCTTGGCGAAGAAATCGATCGGCTTGCTGACCATGCGGATCAGAGCGTCGATCTCTCCCGACCTGAGCTTCTGCAGCGCCACGGGATTGTCGAACTGGGTCTGTTCGACCTTCACGCCGGCGCGCTGGAAGATGATCGGGCCGGTCAAGCTCGAGCCGCTGCCGGCAGGGCCGAAATTCACCTTCTTGCCGCGCAGGTCTTCGATGCTGCGGATGTTCCGCTTGGCCATGATGTGCACTTCCGAGACCGGCAGCCGGGTGATGTAGTGAACCCGGCTCTGCAAACCAGCCACTTTGCGCTGGGTCTGGAAGTATTCGAACACGTCCGACTGCGTCACCGCGACGTCGACACCGCGCAGGTAAAGCAGGTCATCGAGATTGGAGGCGGCGCCGTAGCTGACGATCGGCAGGACGCGAAGGTTGTCGCCGTCATCGAGAACCTCGGCGAGCTCGTTCGCGAATGTCATATAAGTACCGGACAACTGACCGCCGGCGATGCCGACCGTCCAGTTATTCCGGCGCATCTTGAGGCTATATTCGGCGCCGCCTTCTTGAATCGATTTTGGAACCGCCTGCGCGTGAGCGCGCGGCGGGGCAAATCCGATTCCGAAATTGTTTGATGCGAGTGTGAAGATCGAGAGCAGTGCCGCCAGAAATACCACGACGCTTATACGCGACGCACGCATCGTTACCCCCCATACATTACTCTGATACGAAGCTGACGCGGCGTTGGGTCAAAATTGTGATGGCGCGCGCCACAAATTTGCTGCGGCTGCCGTCTTCAATTCCGACCGCTGTGCAGCGTTAAGCATGTCGAAGTTGCTCTCGTTTTCGAATACGTGGGTCGAACGTTGCAGCTGAATAGCAAGGTGAGCTTTCTGCGTTAGTGCATTCGATTGTGCGGAGAATTTCGAGCGGACGACGAAAAATCAAAATGGGGAATGGGGGTACTATGATGCCGACGTCGCGTAAGACGGCTACAACACCGATCGCATTGTCGCTGATCGCCGCGAGCTTAACGCTCGCCCAGCTTTCGCCTGCTTTGTCACAAGGCGGTTATCCAACACGACCGATTACGGTGGTCGTCCCCTTCCCGGCGGGCGGACCGAGCGATGTCGTTGCGCGCATCGTCGCGGAAAGCATGTCGAAGTCACTCGGACAGCAGATGGTGATCGAGAATGTCGGCGGCGCCGGTGGCACCATCGGCAGCGCGCGCGTGGCGGCCGCCGCACCCGACGGCTACACTTTGCTCGCGGGAAGCATGGGCTCGCATGTCTCCGCACCGGTACTGACGCCTGGGATCAAGTACAATTCGGAGCGGGACTTCGCGCCGGTTGGATTTACCGCGCACGCGCCTGCGGTCGTGGTCACCCGCAAGGACTTCCCGGCGGCGAACCTCCGCGAGTTCGTGCAGTACGTGAAGAAGAACGCCAGCAAGACCAAGCAGGCGCATGGCGGAATCGGAGCCTCGTCGCACATGGCCTGCTTCCTGTTCAACAGCATCATCGACGTGAGCCCGATCTCGGTCGCCTATCGCGGCACCGCACCGGCGATGAATGACCTGATCGCGGGTCACGTGGACTATCTCTGCGAGCAGGCTGTGAGCGTCACCGGCGCCATCGAGGGCAACCAGGTGAAAGCGCTCGCGGTGTCATCAACCGAGCGGCTGCCAACCCTGCCCAACGTGCCGACCGCCAAGGAAGCAGGCGTCAACTACGACATGAGCATCTGGGCCGGCATTTTCGCACCGAAGGGAACGCCGAAGCCGATCGTCGACCGGTTGGCCACCGCACTCTCCAAGGCGCTCGACGACCCTGCGCTTCAGAAGCGCATGGCCGATCTCGGCGGGTCAATTCCGTCGAAGGCCGAACGCACACCGGCCAAATTCGAAGGCTACGTCACGGCGCAGATCGCGCACTGGTCCCCGATCCTCAAGGCCGCGACCAAAACGGCGGACTAGCATCGCGACGCACATCGCGTGAACAACGGAGCGAGTGCGAAGCTCGCTCCGTTGAACGTCAAGCGATGCGCTCGGCCGCCGCCACCACCGCTGACGTGTCCGGCAGCGCACCCTTCGCGCCAACCACGGCGATCGGTCCCTGACCGATCGGCCCGGTCAGGCCAGGCTCGCTGCCGGCAAAAATCCCGACCAGCGGCACACCCAGCGCCCCCGCAAGATGCAGCAAGCCTGTGTCGACGCCCACGACCAGCGAGGCGCCGGCAATCAAACGCGCAACGGCATCGAGCGGCCGCAGGTCGGGCACCTCGGCGCCGGGCAAGGCGGCCGCGATCGCACGGCTGCGCTCCTGCTCGCGGGCGTTGCCCCACGGCAGCACCAGCCGGATGCCGCGTTCGCGCAGCGACTGACCGAGTGCGATCCAATTCTCCGCCGGCCATTCCTTCTCGCGCTCCGCCGTTGCATGCAGCAACACCGCGTAGCGATCCGATGGAGATGGCGAAAGGCTTGCACGGTCCAGCCCGTAGTCCGGCGGGCCCTCCGGCGAATACCCGAGTGCGAGACCAGTCAGGGCGCGATTGCGTGCAATAGCGTGCTGGCCACGGGCGACGCTGTGGCGGACGTCATAGAACAGCGAGGCCGCACGCTCGCGAATGCTGCTGGCGTCGTAGCCGTGCCGGCGGCCGCGCGCCGCCCGCGCAATGAGTGCGGAACGGATCAATCCTTGCGTGTCGATGACCACGTCGTAGTTGCGCCCGCGAAGGGTGCGGCGGAATTCCCCGATTTCCCGCCAGGTCGACGGAGCGGACAACGATCGCCGCCACCGGCGCGACGCAACGGGAATGACGTCGTCAACCGCTGGATGCAGACGAACGAGCGGCGCGAACGCTTCTTCCACCACCCACGCCAGACGGAGGTCGGACCGCCGCGCCCGCGCCTCGGTCACAGCCGGCATATGGTGGACGACATCGCCAAGAGACGAAGTCTTGACGAACAAAACGTCGGACATGGCCGTCCGTCACCCCTTGGTAGCCCCGGTTTCCCGCGCCGCTGCCGCAATGCAGCGCGAAGGTATTGGCTCATATACGCCGGACCAGGGCTTGTCACGGGCCCGGCCGATGCGCATCCAGTGGTACCAAAATATGCTCCAAGATGGATGCTAACGGGATTTTCAGGAGATTTTGGCATAGCCATCGGCCAAGACAGGATCGGCCAAGACAGGACAGGACCACCCTATGACGATCCTTGTTACCGGCGGCGCCGGCTACATCGGCAGCCACATGGTAAACATGCTGGCCGACGCCGGCGAGAGCGTGGTCGTGCTCGACAACCTGTCGACCGGATTCGAATGGGCGGTGCCGAAAGGCGTTCCGCTGGTGCTCGGCGAGACCGGCGATCCGTCGAGGGTCGCGGCGCTGATCGCCGAGCATAAAGTCGACGCGATCATTCACTTCGCGGCGTCGATCGTGGTGCCGGATTCGGTACGCGATCCGCTCGGCTACTATCGCAACAACACGATGAACTCGCGTGCGCTGCTCGAAGTCGCGGTCAACAGCGGCGTGCGGCAATTCATCTTTTCGTCGACCGCCGCCGTCTACGGCAATCCGGAGCGGGTTCCGGTCAAAGAGGACGATACGCTCACGCCGATGTCGCCCTATGGCAGCTCCAAGCTGATGACCGAGGTGATGCTCAAGGACGTTGGCGTGGCGTACGGTCTGAAATACGTGATCCTGCGCTACTTCAACGTCGCCGGCGCCGACCCTGCTCAACGCACCGGACAATCGACCGTCGGCGCAACGCATCTGATCAAGGTCGCGGTCGAGGCTGCGCTCGGGAAGCGTCAGAAGCTCGACGTCTACGGCACCGACTACAACACGCCCGACGGAACCTGTGTTCGCGACTACATTCACGTCATGGATCTGGCGAACGCCCACATGGTTTCGCTGTCACATTTACGCAGCGGCGGCGACAGCGCCACGTTCAATTGCGGCTATGGCCACGGCTATTCCGTCCTCGAAGTGATCGATGCGGTCAAGCGCGTGAGCGGCCGCGATTTCAAGGTGGAGTTGGGGCCACGCCGTCCCGGCGATCCGGCGATGATCGTTGCCGATTCCGCCCGCATCCGCGCACAGCTTGGCTGGACGCCGCGCCTGGACAACCTCGATACGATCGTCGAGCACGCGGTTGCATGGGAGCGTCGCCTCGCGACGATGCGCAGCGAATCCCGCGCCATGGGCGGGCGATAACCTACGACTCCCCCCAAGTTCGCCCAAGCCGGCTGACGGCATGGCTAACTTTCGAACGATCACAAATACGCGACTGAAATTCCAGGGGTTTTCGGCACCGGCCGCTCTTTCGGCTTGAAATCCGTGCTGGGGGCGGGCAAGGCATTCGGGCTCGCGCCGCACCGGCGGCAGACGTCGCGGCAACGCGCGCACAACGGACCCCTGAATGTTGAAGTCGCGACTACAGGCAGCCCTCTCCAATCCCGACACCGCCTTGGGGATGATCTGGCGGTTGCTGTCTGATTACGGCTTTGCCCGTTGGCATCGCTACGCGGTCGCGTTCGTGTTGATGGGATTCGGCGCGGGCGCGACTGGGCTGACGGCCTATCTGGCCGGTGACGTCATCAATCAAGCCTACGTCAATCGTGATTTCCACGCCGTCATCCTGACCAGCATCGTTCTGATGGTGGTGTTCACGCTGCGGGGCGTCGCCAACTATGGCCATTCCGTCATCCTCGCCCGCGTCGGCAACAGCATCGTCGCCGAAAACCAGAAGCGACTCTTCGATCAACTCCAACAGCAGAACCTCACCTATTTCGGCGATCGTCACAGTTCCGAGGTTCTCGCGCGCCTGTCGACCGGCGCCGCGGCCGCGAATGCCGCACTGAGCCTGGTCATCACGGCGATCGGGCGCGACTTCCTCACGCTCACGGCACTCGTGATCGTGATGTTCGTGCAAGACCCCGTCATGTCACTGGCCGCTTTCGTCGTGGTGCCGCCGGTACTCTTCGGCTTGCGCAAACTGGTCAAGCGCATCAAGAGCGTTGCGATGCACCAATGGCAGGGCGGTGCTCGGACGCTCGAGACATTGCAAGAGACGATTCAGGGCATCCGGCTAGTGAAGTCATTCACGCTGGAAGACCAGATGCGGGCGCGCTTTCACGCGAATGTCACCAGTGTCCAATCCGATTCCAACAAGATGGCGCGCGTCGCCAATCGCACAGCGCCATTGATCGAGACGCTGGCCGGGCTGGCGATCGCGTTTCTCATGGTCTACGCGGGCCATCGCGTGATCAATACCGGCGCCTCGCCGGGCGAGTTTTTCTCATTCATCACCGCGTTCCTGTTGGCCTATGAACCAGCCAAGCGCCTGGCGAAGCTCAACCTCGAGCTCAATGTTGCGCTGGTCAACGTCCGGATCCTGTTCGAAGTCATCGACAATCCCGCCACCGAGCCCAGGGACGACGACCGGCCGCCGCTCAAGATCACCACGGCGCGCGTCGAATTCCGCGACGTGATGTTTTCGTACCGGCCGGGCGAGCCGACGATCCGGGACATGTCATTCGTCGCCGAGCCTGGCGCCATGACTGCGCTGGTTGGTCCGTCGGGCGGTGGCAAATCCACGGTACTGAACCTAATCCTGCGCTTCTATGAGATCGAAGGCGGCGCCATCACGATCGACGGTCAGGACATCACGTCGGTAACGCGCCGCTCCCTGCGCAGTCAGATCTCCTATGTCGGACAGGACGTGTTTCTGTTCCGTGCGACCGTTCGCGAGAACATCGCCTTCGGCCGGCCCGGGGCCAGCGAAGCCGACATCATCGCGGCGGCCAAGGCGGCGCAGGCCCATGATTTCATCAGCGCGCTGCCGCAGGGCTACGATACGCTGGTGGGCGAGCGCGGCGCGGGCCTGTCAGGCGGCGAGCGCCAGCGCGTCTCAATCGCGCGTGCTCTCATCAAGGATGCGCCGCTGATTCTGCTCGACGAGGCGACGGCGGCGCTTGATTCTGAATCCGAACACTACGTCCAGAAGGCGATCGCCGAACTGTGCAAGGGCCGGACCACGCTCGTCATCGCGCACCGCCTGTCGACAGTCATGCACGCCGACAAGATCCTGGTGATCGAGGCTGGACAGGTCGTCGACTCCGGCCGCCACGACGAACTGCTGCGCAAGGGCGGGCGATACGCGCTGTTCTATCGCCTCCAGCTTCAGCACCAGGAAGCCCGCGAGCCGATTGTCGCGTCAGGCAGCTAACTGCCGGATTTTGAGGCACGGGCGGCGTGGAACTTCGCGGCTTCGGCCGCATTGCAACAGCGGTGTCGATTGAATCGGACCCGGCGCGGCCATCACGGTCGCGCCTTAATAATCCGGTTACCAATTAGACCGAGGATAAGAAGGCCGCCGGGTCCGAGGAGAATGGTCATGTCAATGACAGCCCGACCTGTGCTGCCCGAAATACAGCTCACCACCCAAGCTATGATGGATCGTCTCATTCAGCTCCGTTCGGCGTCGACGGCTGAGGCATTGCGCGAGTTGCGGTCCGCGTTTCCGGACATTCCACTGGCGGCGCGCGTGACCGCGCTCGAAGCCATGCGCCGAACCAACGCCGACTATTCGCGATAGCCTTCGCTTCACGGCGCTTCTCGCCGGCATCACGATCGGGTTAAATCGTCCATCGGAGAGGCGACGGCGATGGACGAACAACCCATATTGGTCGAGCAGCAGGCGGGCTACCGCGTCATCACGCTGAACCGGCCGCAGCGGCTCAATGCCTTCACCGAAGCCATGCATCAGGCGCTCCGCGATGCGCTCACGGCTGCGGAAGCCGACGAGACCTGCCGCGCCCTGCTGATCACCGGCGCCGGCCGCGGTTTCTGCGCCGGCCAGGATCTCAACGATCGCCTGTCGAAGGCCGGCGAGACGCCGGTGCTCGGCGGCGCGCTCGAGGCATATTACAATCCGCTGGTGCGGAAACTGCGTGGGCTTCCCTTCCCCGTGGTCGCGGCGGTCAACGGCGTCGCCGCCGGGGCGGGTTGCAACATCGCGCTGGCTTGCGACATCGTCCTCGCCGCCCGCAGCGCAAACTTCGTGCAGTCGTTCGCGAAAATCGGCCTGGTCCCGGATTCGGGAGGCACCTGGATCCTGCCACGCCTGATCGGCCCGGCGCGCGCCCGGGCGCTGGCCCTGACCGCCGAGCCGGTGCCGGCCGAGAAGGCAGAAAGCTGGGGCATGATCTGGAAGGCGCTCGCGGACGAAGAGCTGTTGTCGGAAGCGCACCAGCTTTGCCAACACTTCGCATCGGCACCGACGCTCGGGCTAGCGCTGATCAAGCGCGCGCTCGACCAGTCCTGGGAGAACGACCTCGACGCCCAGCTCGATCTCGAACGCGAATTCCAGCGCGAGGCGAGCCTGACGCCCGACTATGCGGAAGGCGTGCGTGCGTTTCTGGAAAAGCGCGCGCCGGTGTTCGGCGGCCGCAAGCCGCGCTGAGGGTTGGACCGGTTCTTAACGCCGCTTCTTGCCGCGCGACGCTTTCTTGGCCGGCGCGCGACGCGCTTTCGCTGGTGACTTCGACTTGGCCGCGGGCGGCAACCTACCGGCCTCCGCCAGGCGCATGGTCCAGTACTCCCAAGTACGGCCCGTCACGTTCGGCAACGCATTGAGCGTGCTCGCAAGCTTCACCTCGCCGGGCGAGAGCCTGTCGACCTTGCCGAGCATATGCGCCTGCAACTGATACACCGCGTTCTGGCACATGAAAACGCAACGTGAGACGAGCTCACGGATGTCGGCTCCGACTACCGTCGCGCCGTGGCGGTTCAGCAGCAGCGCCGCGTGGTTGCCGAGCGCCTTGGCATGCGAGCGCCCTTCCTCGGGAGTCCGCACCAGGAGATTGGTGTCGCCGAATTCCTTTTGCTGGTCCCAGAACGGCGTGGTCTCGCCGGTGGCCGCGCCAAGATGGAAGACCGGCTCGATCGGCACACCGGCGACGCAGAACGGCAGCACCGCCGCCGCGTGATGATGGCACACCGCCATTACATCGGGCCGCGCCGCATAGATACACCCGTGGATCACGCGCTCGGCAAACATCGGCTGAGACGGCGACTTCACCGGCTCGGAGTCGGGGTGTATTCGAGGATGTCGCCAGGCTCGATCAACTGCGGCGACCGCGAATGTGGCAGGAAATACCGTCCCGGATCGGTCGGATGGCGCATGCTGACATGGCCGAATGCGTCGAGCACGTTCTCATGCGCGAGCATGCGGCTGGCGAGAGCGATCTCGTGGCGGATTTCATCCAGGCGATTCGGCACGTGCGTCATCCTGCATTGACGTCAACGGGGCGGCAGCAAAGCCGAAAGGCCCCCGTTTGCCAAGTACGCTTGCCAAGAACGCTTGCCGGGAACGCTATGCCCGCCACGCCGTGTTCCGATGCAGCGATGATGCTCGAAAGCCTTGCAAGCGGCGCCAGATAAACGCAGATTCCCGGCCAACTTTTGGAGCCATTGGAGAATCCGGTCATGAACCCAGTCGTTGCAGTCGTCGCCCCAGGCATGATGGGCGCCGCCGTCGGAGAGCGCCTCGCCGCCCACGGCCTCAAGGTTCTGACCTCGCTCACCGGCCGCAGCGACGACACCATCAAGCGCGCGAAAGCCGCCGGCCTCACCGCCGCAAGCGACGAGGAGATCGCCGCCGCCGACTTTATCCTGTCGATCCTGCCGCCCGGCGATGCCGTAAAGCTGGCGCAACGGTTCGCGCCCGCACTCACCGCCAGCAACGCGAAACCGGTGTTCGTCGACTGCAACGCGATCAGCCCACCGACTGCCGAAAAAGTCGCGGCCGTGGTAGGGCCGACCGGCTCGCCGTTCGTCGACGCCGGCATCATCGGCTCGCCGCCGCCCGCGAAGGAAGGCAAGGGTCCGAAATTCTATGCCTCCGGTGCACATGCCGGACGCTTCGCGGAGCTCAAGAATTTCGGCCTCGACATCCGCGTGCTGCCGGGCCCGCTGACCGCCGCTTCCGCGATGAAGATGTCGTATGCCGGCATCACCAAGGGCACGCAGGCGCTCGCGGCCGTGATGATGCTGGCGGCAACGCGCGGCGGCACCGGCGATGCGCTGTTTGCGGAATTGAAGGACAGCCAGCCGCAGATCCTCGCCTACATGCAGCGCGCGCTCTCGGTCATGCCGCCCAAGGCCTATCGCTGGGTAGCGGAGATGCATGAGATCGCCGGCTTCGTCCACGAGGACCCCGCCGGCCACGAGCTCTATTCCGGCGCGGCGCATTTCTACGAGCAGATCGCGCGTGACTTCGAGGGTGACAAGAAAGAGGTCACCTCGCTGCTGGCGTTCCTGAACAAGGACAAGAACTAGCGCGCCGCCCGGCCGGCTATTGAACCGACGCGGCGCGCCGGAACTGCGCCTGCCATTTTGCGGCCATCGCAGCGCGCGGCACCTCCGCGCCCCGCAGGTAAACCTTATTGATCCGCCGCGTGTTCGAGATGCTCTCGAGCGGATTGGCGTCGAGCACGATGAAGTCGGCACTCCGGCCCGGCGCCACCAGCCCGGTGTTGAATCTTCCGATTTCGGCCGAGTCACGGGTGGCCGCAACGATCGCCTCGCCCGGTGTCATGCCGAACCCCACAAAACTCTCCAGCACCATGTGGCTGAAATATCCGATCCAGTGCCGGTTCTGCCCGGTGTCGGTGCCCATGACGATCCGCATGCCCGCCGCTCGCAGTTGCATTGCATTGCGGCCCTGCTCTTCGAACTCACGAGCGATGAAGCGGTTGATGATGTTCTTGCGATGCTTTTCATCCCAATGCTCCTGAAGCGACGCCGCCGAGTAGGTTTCGTTGAGCAATGGGTCGTCGAGCCAGGCCGGCCGCTGCCCGGATGGCGTGTTCATCAGGCTCATGTTCATCCAGGCGGTGTGCAGACCGGTCGTGATCCACATCGTCGGATGGTCGTTGTTGAGGATGCGGCTCCTCACGATCGCGAGCGTTTCTTCGTCCACGTGCTCGCCGCCGCGCACCGGCACGTGCAGCCAGCCCTCGACGCCAGCGCGCAAGAGTTCCTTGGCGTCCGCAAGCCTGACGTTGTGAACGCCGACCGGGACGTTGCGCTTGTGGGCTTCGGCAATGATCGCGCGGTAGAGCGCCGGCGTCAGGGTCGGCTTGCGTCCGGCGCGGTCGTCGACCCAGATCTTGATGAATTCGGGCTGCATGGCGACGTAGTCCTGCACCGCCGCCCGCGCCTCTTCGGGAGAGGTCACCTCGTACATCACATCGGCTCGGGCGGGATGCCCCTGCGCGCCCGCGCCCGGATAGGCCATTCCCGCGCCCGCAGTCTTGAACAGCGCCGCGCCAGGGATCACTTCGCCGCGCAAGCGCAACGGCACATCGCCCCAATTGGTACGGCCGCCTTTCCCATCCGCGCGACTGACCAGATCGCCGATGCCGACCACCGCGCCGACGCCGTGATAGGCGAGCCGTTGCAGGTGATCGATGAGGTTCTCGCGGGTGTAGGTTTCCTTCGACATCGTGCCCGCGGCCACGTTCTGGAATCCGAGATGACCGTGGAGATCGGTCATCGTCGGCATCACGGTCTTGCCCGACAGGTCGACGCGCGTCGCGCCTTTCGGAACGACTACGTCCGCACGCCGGCCGGCCGCGACGAACCGATCGCCCGCGACAACGAAGGCCGAGTTCTCGACGACATTGCCGTCGCCGGTGATCAGGCGGGCGCCCTCATACACGGTGACACCACTGTCCTGCGCTCTGCCGTCAATGACGCCGCCGAAGAGAAACACCAACGTCAGCAACAGCGATGACATCCATTTTGCGCGGCGCATGGAATCCTCCTATGGCTTGTCGGCTTTTGCTTCATTTGCCGGCAAACGGGCCGACTTCCGGTTCGCCTTGCGTGTTGTAGAGATCGCCCAGCTCGGCGCGCGCCCCGCGCGCAATTTGCTGCGCCTCGTTGCCGGCCTGGAAGCAGGTGAAGTCCGGGCGATCCCGCCAGGCGAACGGACCGCAGAGCTTCACGCCGGCCTTGATCGCCGCATCGTGGACGATGTTGATCGCGCGCTCGTAGTCCGGCGTGCCTTGCCCGAAGCCGGTGAAATTGCCGAGAATGACGCAGCCGAGCGATAGTCCGATGAGATGGCGCATGGCCGCTTCTCCCGCATCGTTATTGAATGCTATTTTGCCGCCGACGCGAACTCGGCCTGCCATTTCGACCGCATTGCCGGGCGCGGAATCTCCTGCCCGTACAGGTAGACGCTCGCGATGCGCCGCGTATGGGTGATGTCGTCGAGCGGATTGGCGTCCAGCACCACGAAGTCGGCGCTCTTGCCGGGCGCGATCATGCCAAGCTCGTCGAGCTTGAGGATGTCCGCTGACGTCCGGGTCGCCGCAACCAGCACCTGCGCGGGCGACATTCCGGCCGCCACCATGTTTTCGAGCTCGGTGTGCATGGTCCAGCCGATGAACTGGTCGCCCTGCTGCCCGCCGCCATCAGTACCGACGCCGACCCGCACGCCGGCCGCCGCGAACCGCGTGACGCCGCGCGACAGGCGCGTCCAGCTCTGGTCCGCGAAAGGTGCCGGCTTGGCCAGCCGCCCGCGGAGCCGATTGATCTGTTCGGGCCAGACGCTATCGCTCACCAGCGGGTGAGGCGGATCGATCCAGGGCGCATGCATTTGGCGCCGCAGCCCGCCGAGTGCCAGCATGAAGAAGGTATCCGGCCTGGCCTTCAGCAAATCCGCCAGCTCGTCATCGACATCGCCAACCATGTGCGCGAAGCCATCCATCCCGGCACGGGTCAATGCCTTGACGTCGACAAGGCCCGTGGCATGGACCACGACCCGCATCTTGCGCTTGTGCGCCTCGTCGATGATTGCCTCGTAGAGCGGTGGCGTGAGCTTCTTGATGGTCCCTCCCCGCGTATCCACCCAGGTCTTGACCATCTCGACGCCGTTTGCTGCCAAATCAGCAACTGCCCGCCGGGCATCGTCTTCGGTCGTGACCAGATGCGCCGAGTGCCGCATGTTGTCGGGCTTGATCTCATCGATCGGCGCGAGCCCGCGACCGGCGGTCAGAAAGCGCGCAGCATTCGGATGCTTCCCGGCGCGCGTCTCGTCGCGCAGCCGGAACGGCATATCGCCAAAGTCGGAGCCCATCGCCATGCTGGCGGCGACGCCGAAATAGGCGAACTTGTGCATGTGATCGAGAATGTTCTCGGCCGTGTAGTTCTGCGGGCCGCTGCTCAGCCGGCGCATGTAGCCGACGTGGGAATGAGCATCGATCAGCGCGGGGATGACGGTCTTGCCCGTAAGGTCGACGCGCGCCGCCGCGGTCGGGACCTGCACGTCGGCGCGCCGGCCGGCCGCAACGATACGATTGCCCTGCACGACGAATACCGAATCGTCGATGACGCTGGCATCCCCGTTGATAAGACGCGCGCCCTCGAACGCCGTCACTGCGGGGGCTTGAGTTTGGGTCTGAGCGTTTGCGGCCGCGCCGGTCCACGTCAAAAGAACAGTAACAGCGAGCGCGCGCAGCGATACAGCGCGATCCATCAACACCTCCCACAGATGATCCGGCCGTTATGAGGTCCGGCCGTGATCGAGACTCAGATTCAAGCGCGTCAAGGATACGCCGAAAATCACAAAGCGGTCATGAGCTTTTAACGACAGCTGCAGGGAGCGCCGACGTTCTTGAAATTGCGGCGCGCGAAACCCTCGGCGTCCATCCGGAAGGGAAAACGGGCGAACTGGCAGGCGCCGCGCTGACGGCGCATCTCATCTTCCGATCGCGAGTCAATCTCGATGCGGCCGTTGGCGCAGAACACGCCGTAGGTGGACTGCGCGAGCGCCGTTCCACCGCCGACCGTCGCCAGCGCAATGGCGGTGAGCACGGTTTTGATACTGGCCCTGCTGGTTGCGGTCATCGCGTGCTCCTCACAACCGCTCCTTCAGGAACCGGATTAGCCGGGGCGCGACGAAACCGGAATGGCTGCCGGGCTCGTCGATCGGATCGCTCAGCCAATAGTGCGGCGCACCGTGCACGATGCATGGCCGCGCCTGGAATTCCGCCTGCTTGAGTGCGGTGAGGAATTCCAGCGACTGCGTCTTGTAGTCAACGGTGTCGTCCTCGGTGCCCCAGATCACGAACACCGCGGTCTTGTTGTTGTCGACGGTCGCGTAGCTGATCGGCGAGGCGTCGAAATAGAGCTTGCGGTTCTGCATCGGTGACGCGCCCAGCAGTGACTCCACGAGGTTGTCGCCCGGGTTCTGGATCTGCGAATACTTCCACTGTGCCAGCAGGTCGTAGATGCCGTAGGTGCCGATCAGCACCTTCACCTTCGAGCTGACGGACGCGAATTTGTCCTGCGGATAGGCGTTCTTGAACAGCGGGCTTTCACCGGCAAGCGCCACCATCGCGGCGAGATGCGCACCGGCGGAGTTTCCCCAGACAGCGATGCGATCGGGATCCAAGCGCAACTCCGTGGCGCTGCCGCGCATGAACTGCACCGCCGCACGCACGTCGCCCACCACTCCCGGGAACGTGCTGTTGTTCTTGCCCGGCTTGGTCAGGCGATAGCTGATGGTGTAGCCGGCATAGCCGCGCTCGGCGAGGTACGGACCCCAATGCTGAAAGGTGTCGCGCGAGCCGCGTCGCCAGTAACCACCATGCACATTGACGATCAGTGGAAACGGCCCCGGCCCGCTCGGCAGATAGAGATCGCCGGTCAGTTCGACTCCGTCATGGTTCGCGTAAGCGACGTTTTTGCGGAGTTCGAAGCTCGGTTTGGTCGTTTCTTGCACTGAGGCGCTTCCCCTATCTTGGAATACCAGCCGGTCAATCGCAGCAACGCGGCGGACTTTCGTTGGCGAATGGAATTCCGCATACTATAGCAAAGGCATGGGATGGAAATCGTCCGCAAAAGCGGGGGGAAGTTGGTGACCGTGGACTCTCAGTCTTCGATCAAGATCAACGGCATTCGTATTGATGCCGTTGAACGTGGAACCGGCTCCCCTCTCCTCTTTCTGCATCCCGGCATCGGGCTCGACCCCGCCGCACCCGTGATCGATCGCCTGGCATCGCGCGCGCGGCTGATCGCGCCGACGCATCCCGGATTTGGCGGATCCGAGCAGCCGCCGGCGTTCGACAGCGTGAACGACCTCGCCTACTTCTATCTCGACCTGCTTGACGAACTCGATCTCAACGACGTCACGCTGGTCGGCGTCTCGCTCGGCGGGTGGATCGCGGCGGAAATGGCGGTGAAATCCACCGCGCGCGTTTCCAGGCTCGTGCTGGCCAACGCCGTGGGCATCAAGGTCGGCGGACGCGAGACCCGCGACATCGTCGACATCTTCGCGACCTCGGAGAAGGAACTCAACGAACGCGCCTATGCCAATCCGACGCTGGGCGCTCACGACTACAAGACGTTGCCGGATGCAGAGGTGCGGGCCGCGGCGCGCAACCGTGAAGCCACCGCGCGCTATGCGTGGTCGCCCTACATGCACAACCCCAAGCTCAAAGGGCGGCTCCATCGCATCAAAATCCCAACTCTGTTCCTGTGGGGCGACAGCGATCGCATCCTGTCGGAGTCGTACGGTCGCGCCTATGCCGGCATGATACCGGGGGCGCGCTTCGAGATCGTGCCGAAAGCCGGTCACTTCCCGCACCTCGAACAGGCCGAGGATTTCGCGCGCCGCGTTCACGCGTTCATGGAAGGGCGTTCGTCATGAGAATTTATCACTTCAGCGAGCATCCCTATCCTGAAGCCTGGAACGATCCGCACGGCTACCTGCGCGTCGACCTGCCCAACCGGGCGTGTGATCCCAAGCGCGCCGCCGACCTGTTCCACCGCTACCATGACGAATACCTGCTGGCCGACGAGCTTGGTCTCGACCTGATGCTCAACGAGCATCACCAGACCGCGACCTGCATGAACTCAACGTCCATCGTCAGCCTGTCAGTGATGGCGCGGCAAACCAAGAAAGCGCGCATCCTGATCCTCGGCTACCCGATCGGCCACCGGCCCGATCCGCTGCGCTGCGCCGAGGAACTGTCGACTATCGACGTGATCTCGCGCGGCCGCCTCGACATGGGTTTCATCAAGGGCGTGCCGTATGAGTTCGCGCCGTCGAACGCCAATCCGGTCGGCGTCATGGACCGCTTCTGGGAATCGCACGACTTCATCATCAAGGCGATGACCACGCATGATGGCCCGTTCAACTGGGAAAGCGAGCACTTCCACTACCGGCAGGTGAACATCTGGCCGCGGCCGTGGCAGCAGCCCCATCCGCCGGTGTGGAGCACGACCGCAAGCCGCGGCAATGCGCGCGTGCTCGGCGAGCGCGGCTATGTGATGGCGATCCTGGGCTCAGGCTATGCCACCAAGGCGCTGTTCGACGCCTATCGCGAAGGCTATGCGTCGACCCACAATGGCGCGATGCCCGGCCCCGATCGCTTCGCTTATCTCGCGTTGTTCGCGACCGCGCACAACGAGGCCGAAGCGCGGCGGCGCGGCGAACTGGTCGCCGCCTATCTGCGCACCGGCGCTACCGTCTATGCACCGTTCAAGAACCCGCCCGGATATCTCTCGGTCGACGACAACATGAAGCTGATGCGTGGCATGACGCCGGATCGCAGCTTCACCAAAGACGGCCGCGTGATCGACATGCGCAGCGGCAGCCTGCAGGATTTGATCGACTCCGTGCTGATGGTCTGCGGCACACCCGACCAGTGCTACGACCAGATCACGGATTTCATCGCATACACCGGCGGGATGAGTAACCTCCTGGTGATGGCGCAGGGCGGCTTCCTCGATCACAAGGACACCTGCGACAGCCTCACACTGCTGGCCAAGGAAATCCTGCCGCGGCTCAAGGAATTCAAGCAGCCCGGGACGTCGAGTGTAGCAGCCGCGTAAACGGCACGATCCGTAGAATACCGCCTGTCCTGCCCCGCTATTGCCGCAACCGTGGTGCTGTCATGGCGTTGTCTTCAGACTGCGTTCATAACACTTCCACGACAATCACAAGCCTACGCAAACCATGGAGAGCCCTCATGTCCCGTCTTAGCCTCGCTCTGATCGCTACCGTTCTCGCCGTTGGCTTCGGCAGCGTGCAGCTTGCGCAGTCGCAGACCGAGGCCCCTCCCGCAGGGCAAACCGCGCCCTCGCCGAAGGCGAAGAAGGCGGCCATGACGCCGGAAGAGAAGGCCAAGCTGAAGGAAGAGCGCAAAGCGAAACGGCAGGCGATGACCCCGGAAGAGAAGGCCAAGGCGAAGCAAGACCGGCAAGACGCTAAGGCCGCAAAAACTGCCAAGAAGGCGAAGCGCCAGGATTGCGTCGCGAAAGGCAAGCAGGACAAGCTCAAGGGCCCGAAGCTGCGCGAGTTCGTGCAGACCTGCGTCGGTACCTGATTGTGATGCAGCCGTCATTCCGGGCGTGTCCCGGAATGACGGAGTTACTGCTACGCGTGCCGGGCCGCATTAAGGCTGCGGGTTCAGGCTGAACGCCGCTTGCGGCGTGACGGTCTTTCGTCGCGTGACACGCGCGACACCCGTTCGAGCGTATCGACCAGCCAGGCAATGCCCGCATCCATCATCGCCGCCTTGGTCGCGACTGCGCGGACGATCGACCGCGGATGTGCCAACGGCAGTTCGCTCGCCACCACGCCAAAGCGGGCAGCGTGCATCGCTATCAACCGCCGCGGCAAGGACGCAACCAGGTCGGTCTCCGCGACCACGGCGAGCGCCATCATGAAATTCGGAACCGTCACGGCAACCCGTCGCGAGCGATTCTGCCCGGCCAGAAGCATGTCGAAAAATCCGTAAGGATCGCCGCTCGACGATACGAGCAAGTGCTGTTGCTCACAAAAGCGGTCCAGCGTCGGGTCGCGGGCGAAGGGATGTCCCGGCCGCGTCGCGACCACGAAATCCTCCTCGAACATCGTGCGTGCGACGAAACGCGCGGGGACCGCGTCGATCGGTATGACCGCGACGTCGAGCTGACGTGCGTCGAGATCGGCCATTGTGGGATCCCAGGCTCGCTCGACCGTCCTCGCTCCCCTCGCCGGCAGCAATTGCTGCGTGCCGATATCGACACCGGGGGCGGAGCGGCTCAAGTCAGCGAGAAGGTCCGGCAGGAATACCGCCAAGGCGCCGTCAGGAGATCCGAGCATGAAGCGGCGCGTGGATTTCGCCGGGTCGAACGGCTCCGCGGTCGCAACCACATTCCTGACACGCGCCAGGATCTCCGCGACCGGTTCAGCCAGCTCCATGGCGCGCGCGGTCGGCACCACGCCCTTCGGCGTTCGCAAAAACAATGGATCGTTGAGCAGCTTGCGAAGCCGGCCGAGGCCGTGACTGACCGCCGACGCAGTCAGGTTAAGCGTGTCGGCCGCGCGCCCGACATGGCGTTCGGCCAGCACCACCTCGAACAGGACCAGCAAATTGAGGTCCGTGCGGGATAGATCAATTTCATTCAGCATAATACTGAAATCATATCATTGGATTCATCAGCTATCAATTGCGAAGTCCCCGGCCGACGAGGTGTCCCCCGCCTCGCGCCCCCCGAAGAAACGGAGATTTTCGCAATGTCCTATCTGCTGAGTTCTGTTCTGACCTACGGCACCGCGGCCGCCATGCTCGCCGCGCTCAATGCGTCGCGCCCCGGCGAAGCGCGGCACCCGAACCACATCCCGGCGGCCTTGTCGGCGTCGGATACCGCGGCGGTCGCCGATCAAGGGCCGTCGGTTGAAGCGATGGCCGTGGTCGACTTCTGGCGCGACGCCGGCCCAGGCCGGTGGTTCGCCAAGGATCCGGCATTCGATCGCACGTTCCGCGAACGCTTCCTGTCACTGCACGAAGCGGCGACACGCGGCGAACTCGTGGACTGGCTGACGACACCGGAAGGCGCACTCGCGCTGGTCTTGCTGCTCGACCAGTTTCCGCGCAACGCCTTCCGCAATACGCCGCGCATGTACGACACCGATGCGCAGGCGCGCGCGATGGCCGACGCCGCCATCGCCGTTGGCCACGACCGGCAGGTCGACGTAGGACTGCAGGTCTTCTTCTATCTGCCGTTCGGTCATTCCGAGGACCTCGCCGACCAGGAGCGATCTGTCGCCCTCAACAAACGGTTCGGCGAGCCGAATTGGACGCTCGCCACGCGCCACCGCGACATCATCCGTCGCTTCGGCCGCTTCCCGCATCGCAATCCGATCCTGGGACGGCCGATGCGGCCGGAGGAACAGCAGTTCCTCGACGAAGGCGGCTTCGCCGGCTGACGCCCGCGGACGGACACTGACATGAAACCGATCAGCCTGTTCGCATTCGGCGTCCTGTCGGTCGGGATTGTGATCGCCGCAGACTATTCCCGGTCTGCGGCGGTTGCGCCCGCGCCTGCCCTATCGTGCCGCGCTCCGGCGCGTGCGATGACGAGGCTCGAAATGCTATTTGGGACAGCGCGCCCCAACGGTCCGCCGATCAGCGATGAAGAGTGGGCCGCATTCGTCGATGTCGAAGTAACGCCACGCTTCCCCGACGGCCTCACCGTGCTTCGCGGCCCCGGCCAATGGCGCGACCGCGATGGCGTGGTTTCCCGGGAGCAGTCCCACATCCTGGTCGTCTGGCACGCGCCGACCAGCCGATATGAAACCGACATCGAAGCGATACGCGCGGCCTACACGTCGCGGTTCGACCAGGAGAGCGTGATGCGCGTCGAAGGCCAGTCGTGCGTCTCGTTTTGAGCGTATGCGTCCACCGGGCGGCCGTCGTTGTCGCGACGGCTGCCCGGTGTCATGTGGGCTCAGGGCCACGTCCGATTAGTCCCATTTCGCTCCGGCGACCTGGCGGACGGCGGCATTGAGGCGATTCCAGACGTTGATTTGGGCGATCGATATGATCAGCGCGGCAAGCCCGGTCTCGTCGTAGTAGCGCGCGGCCTCGTTCCAGACATGGTCCGGCACCGGGTCTTCACGGTCGCTGAGCCGGGTCATAGCCTCGGTGAGCGCCAGCGCGGCGCGTTCGGCGTCGGTGAAATATGGCGTCTCGCGCCAAGCCGACACGGCGAAGATGCGCTGGTCGCTTTCGCCGGCTTTCTTAAGCTCGTGCGAATGCATGTCGACACAGACACTGCATCCGTTGATCTGGCTGGCGCGCAGATGGACGAGCTTGTGCGTCACCTGCGGCAGCTCGTCCTTGTGCGTCGACTTGTCGAGGGCAATCAGCGCCTGCATGGCTTCCGGCAGGACGAACACGGGGTTCTTCATTCTTGCTTGCATGGCTCTTCTCTCTCATCAGCATACGGGTGGATTGGCGGAACCGGGCCCGGGAACTTCCGGGAGCCGGCCCTGACGGCACTGCTCCCGGACGATCGCGTTGTCACATCGGCCGGGTTTCGTTCGTCATGGCTATGACGGAACGAGACGAAGGAATGTGACCGATGGTCGAACAGAAATTTCTGACCGAAGAATTCGAGAATAATCGCAACCACTTGCGACGGGTTGCTTACCGGATGCTCGGCTCGCTGACCGAGGCCGACGACGCCGTGCAGGAGGCTTGGCTGCGTCTCGCCCGTTCCGACGCGGGCCAGATCGGCAACCTCGGCGGATGGCTGACCACCGTCGTCGCCCGCGTGTGCCTCGACATGCTGCGCGGCCGCAAGGCGCGCCGCGAGGATTCCATGGGCCCGGACGTGCCGGAACCGATCGCGGGCCGCGACGGCGGCCTCGATCCGGAGCAGGAAGCGCAAATGGCCGACTCGGTCGGCCTCGCGCTGCTGGTCGTGCTGGAGACGCTGGCGCCGGCCGAGCGGATCGCATTCGTCCTGCACGACATGTTCGACCTCCCGTTCGACGACATCGCGCCGATCGTGGGACGCTCACCAACGGCGGCGCGGCAGCTCGCGAGCCGTGCTCGCCGCCGCGTGCAGGGCGCCGACAAGGATCTGGACGCCGACGTGTCCGGACAACAGAAGGTCGTCGACGCGTTCCTCGCCGCCTCACGCAACGGCGATTTCGAAGCCCTGCTGGCGGTGCTCGATCCCGACGTCGTGGTCACCGCCGATGATGCCGCCGCCCGGTTGGGCGGCTCGCACGAGCTGCGCGGTGCGCAGGCCGTGGCGCGCGCGTTCATGGGTCGCGCCCAAGCCGCGCGGTCGGCGCTGGTGGACGGCGCCGTCGGAGCGGTGGTGGCGCCGCACGGACAGCTCCGGATGGTGGTCAGCTTTACGATCGCGAACGGCAAGATCGCCAGGATCGACGCGGTTGCGGATCCCGAGCGGCTGGGAGAGTTCGACTTGGGCGTACTCGACCAACCATGAGGGCCGTGCGCGGGCCCTCGCTCGTTCGGTTTACACCCGCGCGTATTTCCCGCGGCCGAAGAACTGGTCCTTCTGGTCGTCGGTCGCGGTCTCGCGGTTCGACTTGATCTGCGCGACCTTGGCGAGCGCGGCCTTGACCGCCGGCCGCGCCGCCATCGCGTCGAACCAGCGCGTGAGATTGGGCTTGTCGGCGAACGGCACGCCCTGGGCATCGTGGTTGCGGGTCCACGGGAAGGTGGCGATGTCGGCGATCGAATATTCGCCGCCGCCCAGCCATGGCGCTTCGCCCAGCCGCTTCTCAAGCACCGCGTAGAGGCGCTTCACCTCGCTCTGGTAGCGCTCAAGGCCGTAGGTATCGTCGACCTTCGGCGCGAACAGCTTGAAATGCGTAAGCTGCCCGAACATCGGCCCAACGCCGGTCAACTGGATCATCAGCCACTGGATCACGTCGTAGCGCGCCGCCGCGTCCTTCGGCATGAACTTCCCCGTCTTCTCGGCGAGGTACATCAGGATCGCGCCGGACTCGAACACCGTATAGGGCTTGCCGCCGGGCCCTTCGCGATCGACGATCGCCGGAATCTTGTTGTTGGGATTGATCTTGAGGAATTCAGGCTTGAATTGCTCGCCTTTCCAGACGTCGACGAACCGCTCGGTATACGGAAGCCCGCATTCTTCGAGCATGATGTAGACCTTCTGCACGTTCGGGCTGCTGAGGGCATAGAAATCGATCATCGGAATTGCCTCTGCTGACGGGAGGAGCCGCGGGTGTGACTACGCTGCCGGCCTGGGTTTGGTTGCGAGACGGTAGCCATGCCGGCACAGGCCGGCAAGCAAGCGGCAAAGAGGCGAATGGCTCGCATGCGCGGCGTCGCGCCGTGTTGACAACTGCGCGGACGCCGCGCAAGCGAATGGACGTCCAGACAAGCGGATTTGATATGGGCCGCTCCCTGTCCTTGCTCCTCGCCGCAGCATCGATCTTCGCCTTTGCACAGCCCACGAGCGCACAGGACAAATACCCCTCGCGCCCGGTCGAGCTGATCGTGCCGTTCGCGGCGGGCGGCGGCACCGACATCCTGGCACGGCTCCTCACCGATGGGCTCACCCGGCGGCTCGGGCAGACCTTCCTGGTGATCAACCGCCCCGGCGCCAACACCAATCTCGGGACCGGGCAGGTCGCGCGCGCCAAGCCCGACGGCTACACGCTGCTGATGACGAGTTTCGGCTTGGCCGCCAACCCGTCGCTCTATCGCAATCTCGGCTTCGATCCGGCCACCGACCTCACCCCGGTTTCGCTGCTGGCCAACGCGCCGACCATCCTGGTGGTGCACCCGTCATTTCCGCCCAACACCCTGAAGGATTTCACCGCGCACCTGAAAGCCAACCCGGGCAAGTTCAACTACGCCTCTTACGGCGTCGGTTCGAGCCCGCATATCGGCGCCGAACTGTACAAGCTCCTGACCGGCACCGACGTCGTGCACGTGCCGTTCAACGGCGGCGGGCCGGCAGCGGCGGCAGTGGCCGGCAAGCAAGTCGAGATGCTGTTCCCGAGCGCCGTGCCGGTGCAGGGCCTTATCCGCAACGGCAGCCTCAAACCAATCGCGGTCGCTTCCGACAAGCGCACGGCGCTCCTGCCGGAGTTGCCGACATTCCGCGAAGGCGGCCTGGACTACATCACGGGGAGCTGGTTCGGGGTGCTGACACCGGCCAAGACACCGCAGGCGATCGTCGACCTGCTGCACGAGAACATCGTCGAGGTTCTCAAGGACAATAGCCTGCGCACGAAGATGGCCGAACAGGGCGCCGACGTGATCGGCAATTCGCCGCAAGAGTTTCGTGATTTCCTTGCGGCCGAGACCGCGCGCCTGTCGAAGGTCATCAAGAACGCGAAGATCCAATTGGACTAAATCAGAAAAGACGAATGGGAGTCGCACGGTGGTAGAGAAAATGCTGACCGGCCGCATCGCGCGGGACAAGATCAAGATGATGGAAGCGCCCCGCCCGCCCGCCGGCGTGGTCGAGCGCTTCAAAGGCCTCGGCGACTGCACCGGCGTGATCGCCGACACCATGGACGAACTCGGCATCCCGCTCGGCGCGGTCGGCGCTTCGGTGCTGAAGCCGACGATGCCCGGCACCGTCATGGTCGGGCCGGCGCTGACCATCCGCAACATCCTGCAACGCATCGACCCGCTCGCCGGCGCGCGCGCCCACGTCAACAAGATGGCCGAGTTCGAGTGTCACAATTTGGCACAGCAGGGGGATGTCCTGGTGATCGAGGGCGTGCCGAACATCTCGAACATGGGCGGCAACTCCGCGCAAACCGGCAAGCGCCAGGGCGAAGTCGGCGCCATTGTGCAGGGCGGCATCCGGGATATTTCCCACCAGCGGGCGGTCGGCTATCCGATCTGGGCCAGCGACATCACGCCGGTCACCGGCAAATGGCGGATCGAAGCAGCCGAGATCAACGGCCCGGTCATGATCGGCGGCGTCCAGGTGCACCCCGGCGACCTAGTGGTCGCCGACGACACCGGCGTCTGCTTCATTCCGCGCGACAAGATCATCGAAGTGCTTGAAGCCGCCGAGAAAAAAGCCCGCGCCGAAGCCGCGCGCTTGAAGGCGATCGACTCCGGACTCTCGGTGCCCGACGTCCTGCGTTCTGGTGAATAACGCCATCGCTTGCGCAATCCGCGTCGCCGAGTGCCGGCGGCGCGGATTGGTGTTTTCAAAACACGGCATACGAACAGTATGCGATCGAATTTCTTAATTGCGTAGCAGCGATGATGTTGCCGCAAAGCGACAACACGATCGTTCTCTGTTCACTGAATCGCGGTTTGTCTTGCCAGCGTAAAAAAAAGTGATAGCCTGATTTCATTCCCCGAGCGTACCCGGTCATCTGGGGCAATGGTTGGATGACCATGGGGCTTCGTATGAGTGAGCCGATCCTGTTAGTTGGAATCGGAATTCTCCTCGCGCTCTCGCTTGTGTTCAGCGCCAGATGGTTCGCGCGTTCGCGACTCGGCCGCCGCACCATGAAACGTCTCGAAACCGTCGCACCGAAGCTGATGTCGGACATCGAAGCCGACATGGGACAGCTTCACGCGCAGATCGCGGTCGCGACACGGCGCCTCGAGACGAGCGTCGAGCAGATGAAGTCGAAGACCACCACCCAGCTCTCCGAGATCGCCAAATCAAGCGCGAGCATCGCACGCCTGAAGGCGGAGCATGCCGATCGCACCATCGCGCTGGAAGCGATCGAACTGAGAGAGCGCACGATGGCGGAGCAACTGCGTACCACCGAAGCGCATCTGGCGGTGAAGACCAATGCGCTCGAGGAACTCGATCGCAAGCTCGCCCAGGAAAAGGCCGAGTTGAAGGACCTGATGGCTTTCATCGACGCCCGCGACAAGCTCGCGGAAGCGGACAGCCGCCACGCGGAGGCCCTGGACGCGCTCCGGGCGGAGAAGACGCAGGTCGAAGAACAACTCGCGCAGTCGCGCGACGAATGCGCCACGCTCCAGGAGGACATGGCAGTCTTGCAGAAGCAGGTGGAAGCGACCTGGGCGTCGGAGCGCATGGCCAATGCGCTGATGCGCGAGCGCATCAATGACGTCGCCGGCGAAGTCGTTCGGGTCGCGCACGCGCTCGAGGGGCTCGGCTCGCCCATGGACACCATGCTTGCCGGAAAGGTTGCCGAACTCGACGCCGCGAACAATTCGTCCAAGCCTCCGGGAGGCGATGACTCCAAGGGCATGCTGGCCCACCGCATTCGCTCGTTGCAGAAGCGCGCAGCGCGGGTGTCATCATCATCCGGAGGACCATAGGCTGGGCTGACACGGGTCAGCCGCACATGCCCGCCTGGTATGGACCAACAACGACGAGGGGCTTGAGTTGATTAGGGGTAAGTCATGTTGGTGCAGGCGAGTAGCAGGCCGCCAGCCTCCGCGCATATCGTCGTGCTCGGCAACGAGAAGGGAGGCGCGGGAAAGTCCACCCTCGCCATGCACGTTGCGGTCGCGCTGCTGAACCTCGGGCAGCGCGTCGCCACGGTCGATCTCGACCTGCGGCAAAAGAGCCTCACCTGCTATATCGAGAACCGTCGCGCTTGGGCGAAACGGTCTGGTCTCGAACTCATCCTGCCCGAGCACCACTGCGTGCCGCGCGGCACGACCCAAAAGCTCGACGAAAACGAGACGATCGAATTTTCCGGCTTTGTCGACATCCTGACCATGGTCGAAGAGACCCACAATTTCATCGTTGTCGATACTGCGGGCAGCGACAACCACCTGACCCGCCTCGCCCACTCCATGGCGAACACACTAATCACGCCGCTCAACGACAGCTTCGTGGACTTCAGCGTGCTCGGCACCGTCGATCCGGAAACCTATTCGGTCACAGGCGAAAGCCACTACGCCCGCATGGTGCGCGAGGCGCGGCAGCAGCGGCGCCTCGCGGACGGTGCGCAGCTCGATTGGGTGGTGGTGCGCAATCGCGTTTCGTCGCTCGAATCCCGCAACATGCAGCGCATCGCCCGCAGCCTCGGCGAGTTGGCGGCGCGGCTCGGCTTTCGTATCGCCGAACCGCTCGGCGACCGCGTGATTTTTCGCGAGTTCTTTCCGCGCGGGATCACCGCGCTCGACAAGCTCGACGAGAAGACCTTGGGCGCGCGCCCTGCTCTCTCCCATGCCATGGCGCGCAAGGAACTGATGAACTTGCTGGCGACGCTCAAGCTGCCGGTTGACGAACGGGCGCAGCAGCGGGCAGCCGCACGCGCCGAATGGAACGCCGTGCGCGGCCAACCGCTCGACGTTTGCGATGTGATCGGCGACGAGACGGCGCAGTCGGCGTAAATATTGCGACGCCGTCATTTGCGCCAAGCAGGCGGCGATCGGTGCTGCACGAAACCTTGAGGTGCACTGAGTTCACTAAAGGGGCCATTTAATTCATTTGATTTGGCTAGGCCTCCGCGCAATTTTCCGCCTGACGCGCTCCGTTCAATGAAGCGCCGGCATGGGAGATCAAATAATGCTCAACAAACGCGCGCTTCTGGCCGGCATGGCCGCCACCGGCATCGGCCTGGCCATCGGTCAACCCGCGGCCGCCCAAACCTATCCGACTCGTCCAGTGAAGATTATCGTACCCCTGCCTGCGGGCTCCGCGCCCGATGTCCGGCATCGATTGATCGCGCAGGCACTGACGCAATTGTGGGGGCAGCAGGTAATCGTCGAGAACCGCCCCGGTGGCGGCGGCATCATCGGCACCCGAGCCCTCATCAGCGAGCAGCCCGACGGCTACACGCTGCTCGCGGCCTTGTCTTCGATCTACGTGATCCTGCCGGCGCAAAACGACAAGCTGCCGTTTGACGTCAACAAGGACATGGTGCCGATTGGCTTGACGGCTCTCGAGGGCTTGGTGATGGCCTGCTCGCCGAAGCTTGGCGTCAACTCGCTCGCCGAGTTCATCGCCCTCGCCAAGAAGATGCCGGACAAGCTGGTCATCGGTACCAACCCCGCCGGCAGCCTCCCGCACATCACGGCCAAGCTGCTTGTCGACATGACTAAAACCGGCATCGCCGTCGTCCCCTACTCGACCGGCGGTACCAACGATGCGATCCGCGACATCATGGGCGGACGCGTCCACGCGGTGATCGACGGATGGGCAAGCTTGCGCGGCGCCATCGAGTCGAAGGATCTCACCCCGCTTGCGATCCTGTCGCCGAAACCGGTTGCCATGCTTCCTAATCTGCCGGCAGCAGCCGACACCATCCCCGGCTTCACCTCAATTGGTTGGCAGGCGCTCACTGCGCGCAGCGGGACGCCGGAGCCGATTATGCGCGTCTTGGGCGATAGCCTGCGCAAGGTTCTCGCCGACCCGCAGTTGCAGAAGCGGCTTGAGGAAACCGGCCCGGAATTCCAGCCACTCTTCGGCGCCGAGTTGGCGCGCTTTATCCAGGACGAACAGAAGTTCTGGCTGCCGCTCGCCAAGAAATATGCGAATTGAGTTCGTCCGAATTCGTTGGCGAATATCCCAGCGGTCTAGGTGATTTGAGCGGGATTGGCCGGGGCGGGATTGACCTTCAAGTCCCGCTCTTGGTCGCCTGCCCGGTCGGAACCGGGACGATCTTCGCCGCGGTGTGCATGTGGCCGTCCCAGCGCTTGGCGTTCGGCGCGGCGATGCCGAACTGGTCGAGAACGCGCATGACGATGTGGTTGACCACGTCGTCGACCGACTGCGGATGATTGTAGAACGCCGGCATCGGCGGGAGCATCACCACGCCCATCCGTGAAAGCTTGAGCATGTTCTCGAGGTGGACCTCGGAGAGCGGCGTCTCACGCACGACCAGCACCAGCTTGCGGCGCTCCTTCAGCACCACGTCGGCGGCGCGATGAACGAGATGATCGCCGACTCCCTGCGCGATCCCGCCGAGGGTACGCACCGAGCACGGTATCACCACCATGCCCTCGGTGAGGAACGAGCCCGACGACAACGTCGCGCCCATGTCGCCCGACGAATGCACGACGCTCGCGAGCGCCCTCACCTGCTCGACCGAATAGTTGGTCTCGTGCTCGATGGTGCGCTGCGCCCACTTGCTGATGATGAGATGCGACTCGATGTCGGTCCCCTTCAGCGCCTCGAGAAAGCGCACGCCGAAGATGGCGCCGGTCGATCCGGTCATGCCGACAATGAGCCGTCGCATCGCAAGTCCTTTCGAGTCCCTGTCGGGGCCGCCCAGGGCACACAGGGTTGACAGTACTAAAGGGTGGTTACCATTTTGGTCAATTCTGGAACAGGTACCTGGATTTGCGGACCGCCAGGGCCTTTTTCCTCGCGCGACGGGATGCTCATACCGGGGGCTTTGTTTGGGCCTGCCCGCGCATTGCTTATAGTACTAAGTAATTTATCGGAAGGATCCCGTGCGGCATGATACCGGGGTGAGAAAGTCGTGAGCTACGTGGTGGCGCGGCCGGGCGGCGCCACCGATGCAGCCGCGCTGTTGCGCTAATGCAGCGACGGCCTCCCGGCCTTTAAGGCGCCGAAGGCGACACTAAACTACGCGGCGCGGACACGCGCCGTGAACTCGCGGGCATCGCGGCTGAGCGCGGCGGCCTGCCTGTTGAGCTCGGCAGCGGCGGCCAACACCTGTTCGGCTCCGCGCCCGGATTGCTGCACCAGCTCGCTGACGCCGGAAATACTGCACGACACCTGGCGCGTTCGCTCCGCCGCACCATCGACGTTCTCCGCGATCTTGCGGGCAGCCACGTCCTGTTGTTGCACCGAGCCGGAAATCGCGCCGGAGATTTCCTCGACCCGCTGCATGAGTCCGGACAATGCACCCGTGGCATCCTGCACGGCGTCGATGGCGCTAGTCACTGATATCGTCTTCGTCTTGATCTCGGCCAGCGCCTTCGTGGTCTGCGTAGCCAGCGCCTTGACCTCCTGGGCGACGATGGCGAAGCCGCGCCCGGCTTCGCCGGCCCGCGCTGCCTCGATAGTCGCGTTCAACGCCAGCAGATTGGTCTGGCTTGCGATCGCCGTGATCATGGTCGCGACCTGATCGATGTCCTTGACAGTCGAGACCAAGGCCGAGCTGTTGTCGACTGCGCGACCAGCACAGTTTGTCGCTTCAGTGACGATCCGCGACGCATTGGCGACCTGAGCGTTGATTTCATGGATCGAAGCGCATAGTTCCTCGATTGCGGCCGCGACGCCGGCGGCGTTCGCAGTTGTTTCCCCCGCCACCGTGGACGCGATGCGGGCATGGTGCTGCGAATCCGACCACACCGACGTCATCCCGCGCGCGCAGGTCTCGAGTTCCGTCGCCGCCTGCTCCACGGCGCCCGCCACCGAGAGGATGTCGGTTTCAAGCGCACGCGCGACCTTGTCGAGAGTCTTTGCCTTCCGCGCCGCCGATTGCTCGCGATCCGCGGCGCGGGCATCCTCGGCCGCTCGCAGCGCGACGGCATTATCCCGGAACACCGCAACCGCGCGCGCCATGGCGCCGATCTCGTCGCGACGCTCACGGCCGTCGATCCCCGCGCCCAGATCGCCGCCGGCCATGCGGGTCATGGTGCCGGCCATGCGCTGCAGTGGTCGCGCGATGAAGAGATGCCCGAGCAGAAACGCGACGATCAATACCGCCAAGGTGCCGCCGGCCAAGATGCCGATGGTCATCCGGTATATCCACTCTCCCCGCTCGGCCGACGCCTCCTCGGCCTCGCGCGAATGCGCGCCCAGGATGTTGATCAACCGGTTGGCGTGACTGGTGACATCATCGCGCGCGGCATCCAGTCGATAATCGAGGATCGTCCGGGCCCCGACCCGGTCACCGGCGTTCATCGCAGCCACTAGGTCGTCAGCCAGCCGGTATGCCCGTTCAAACTTGTCGAGCAACACGTTCACGTCGCTTTGCGCTGCGGGATAGTAGGTAACGACGTTGTTGAGCTTGGCCCTGGCGACGTCATACTCGCCTTTCATCACGGAAGCCAATTCCATGACATAGTCTCGCTCGGCTGCGAGATAGAGCTTGTAGGTTGCAACGCCGAACGACTCGATCGCGGTCTTGCCTTCGGCTAGTGCCAGCCGGGCCGGACTGACGTGTTGCGTGACCAACGCGTTGACACGATTGATCTCGTCGAGGCGCTGGAAGCAGAACCAGTTCGCGGCAATCGAAAGCAGCCCCAATACTGCGATCAACAAAGCAGCTTTCGCCGCGATCGGGAGTCGGAGCGAACTGAACTTCTGCATGACAATTCGAAGGAAATTTCGGATGTAGATTATGTAGTTGGCAATCGTTCTCGCGGGGTTAATGATTGAGTCATATTACCGTCAGGCGCTGTCACAATCGCGCTTCGGATTCACAGCGACGGTTCGGATTTGTATTTCCGCATGAAACTGCCGTGCTGGAAGCCCGTCGTGACTTCTCGCAATCGCCTCACAGGTGCTGCCGAACGAACTGCCCCACGCGCCTGAGTGCCTGCCGGCCGGCTTCGAGCTTTGCGTTCCACAACGGCCACGCGTGAATCATGTCCGGCCAGATTTCGAGCGTAACCGCCACGCCAGCCGCACCGGCTCGGCCAGCGAAACGCACCGAATCGTCGAGCAACGTTTCAGCGGAGCCCACCTGGATGAGCACGGGTGGAAGCCCGCGCAGGTCCGCAAACAGCGGAGAAATGCGAGGATCGGATCGACTCATACTGGCAGGAACATAGGCGTCCGCGAGTTCGCCGAGATAGCCCTTGTGAATGAGCGGATCGACGGCGTCCTTGGTCTCGAGCGTCGCCCCCGACATCGTCAGGTCGGTCCACGGCGAAGCCAGCCAAAGGCCGGCGGGCAGTTGCTCGCCGACGTCTCGCAGGCGCATTGCGAGTGCCAGCGTGAGCCCACCACCCGCGCTGTCACCGCCGACAACGATCTGATTCGCCGCGACACCCTGCTTCCGCAACCAGCGCCACGCCGTGAGCGCATCGTCATAGGCGGCGGGAAACGGGTGTTCGGGCGCGAGCCGAAATCCGACCGCCAGGGTACGCACGCCGCCGGCGCGTCCCGCCTCCGTCACCATCCGACGATGACTGACGATCGAGCCGGAACAGTAGCCGCCACCGTGGAAGAACAACAGGACGCGCGACGGATCGCTGCCGGGCACGATCGACAATTCGCCGGTAACGCCGTCGAGATCGACCGCCTCGAGCGCGACATCGTCCGCGACCGGCCAGATCGATCCAACCTCATCGAGACGCTTGCGCCGTTCGTCCCATCCGACTGGACGCGGCTTGGATCCCAACAGAGCACGGATAGAATCAATTTCGGTCATGCGCGCGTCAGCCGTTGGCACTACCGTCCGGTTCGCGGCAATGAATGCACCCAACGCTACATGCGGCCTTTGGCGCTGGCAATGTCGTCCTCCTTGCTAAAGAACTTCTCCGGATTCACTTTGCCGATTGCGATCTTGGGCTTTGCATTACATAGATATCTAAGTATTATTATGCGGCTCGGTCGAAACACCGTTAATCGCGGCATCTGGCATGCAACGAACACCTACGCGACGGCAAGGGAATGGCAGCGCGCATGCTGGCGCGAGCGCCGCTGGAGACCGTGCGGTTGGTGCGACGGGCGACCTGCCCCATCATGAAAGCGACGGCTATCTGATACGTGACGCCCACCGCGCTTTCCAGCGGCTGTTGGAGCGGCGCATCGCGCCGCACGGCGTCACCCGTGGACAGTGGTACTTCCTGCGCGTGCTCTGGACCAAGGACGGGCTGTCACAGCGCGAGCTCTCCGAGCGCGTCGGCATGATGGAGCCGACCACGGTGATCGCGCTCCGCAGCATGGAGAAAGCCGGGCTAATCCGGCGCGTGCGCAGCACCGACGACCGCCGTGTCACCCATGTGCGCCTCACCGCCAAGGCCAAGCGCATGCGCGACGGGTTGCTTCAACTCGCGCGCAGCATCAACGCGCAGGCGGCTGAAGGCATCTCAGCCGAAGATATTGCCGTGTTCCGCCGTGTCATCGCGCGGATGACCGCAAACCTCGACAAGATCGGGTAATCACTCCACCTTGATGCCGGCGGCCTTGACCACCTTGGCGACGCGCTCGATCTCGCCATCAAGGAGCTTGCGGAAATCGGCGGCATCGCCGCCCTGCGGCTCGACGCCAACTTTCACGAGCTGCTTGATGACCTCCGGCTCCTTGACGATGGCCATCGCTTCCGCCGATATTTTCTGAACGATCGCATCCGGCATTCCGGCGCGCGCGTAAATCCCGACGATCGGCGCATAGCTGAAGCCGGGGATGAACTCGGACACCGCCGGTAGACCCGGCGCTTGCGACGAGCGTGTCAGCCCATTGGTCGCGAGCAGCGTGATGCGTTTGGTTTCCGCGGCGCCGGCCAGCGACGGATAGGCCGAGAACAGCATCTGCACGTGCCCGCCGATTAGCGCCGGCACCGCTTCGCCGGTGCCTTTGTAGGGGATGTGGCTGATCTGGAGCCCGAGCCCATTCTTCAAGGCTTCAAGGGAAATATGGTGGATGCTGCCGACCCCGGATGACCCGATGTTGTACTTGCCCGGATTGGCTTTCACGTGCGCGATGAATTCCGGCATGGTGGAAACCGGTAGCGACGGATGGGTCGCCAGAAACAGCGGCGCGGTGGCAAGCCCTGCGATCGGGGCAACATCCTTCGGGTTGTAAGACAGCTTGGGATAGAGTTGCGGGTTGATCGACAGGATCGCGCCGTCAGTGACCACGAAAGTGGTGCCGTCGGCAGGCGCACTCAGCATGGCATTGACAGCGATGCCGCCGTTTGCGCCGGAACGGTTCTCGACCACGATGGTCTGATTGAGCCGTTCCTGCATCCGTCGCGCAACAATACGCGCGACCGTATCGGGCAGTCCGCCGGCCGGATGCGTGATGATGAATTTGATGGTGGGTGCGGTCGCCGTCTGAGCCGACGCCACCGAAGGCGCCCCTGTGCAGGCGGCAAGCGTGGCAAGCACAACGAGCGCGACGCGCGATCGAGACATCCTGGGCTCCTCCGACGGTGACACTACCGGCGCTTGTCGACGCGCCGTTCGCCGAGAACCTAGGGCACTTTCGGGGGCCAGCCAAGCATGGCGGCCTGCGACAAAGCCTTCCACAAGACCCGTTTTCCGCCTTGGTTACCGCGGCGTCGCTGTCGTAACCTCGCGACCGTTCAGGGAGAATGCAGAGAGATGAAGCCAAGCCTTCAACCCGGCCTGACCGCCGTCGCGCGCATCGCCGTCGACCGCGATCGCACAATCAGTTTCATGGGCGAGGATGCGCGCGTCTATGCGACACCGCGGCTGATCCGCGACATCGAGTTCACCTGCCGCGACCTGATCGTCGCGCATGCCGACCCGGGCGAGGACTCGGTCGGGATGGAGGTCGCGGTCAAGCATCTCGCGCCGACGCTCGCCGGCAGTACCGTGGAGATCGCCGTGCGCGTGACCGCGGTCGAAGGCCGCAAGGTCACCTTCGACGTGACGGCGAAAGACGAGCTCGACACCGTCAGCGCGGGAACCCACACCCGCTTCGTGGTCGAGGTCGCGCGCACCAAGGAGCGGCTCAAGGCCAAGGCCGCGAAGCTCGCCGCGCTCGCGAAGTGACGGCCCACGCGTTAACCTTCGTCTCGTTGTCATCCGCCAGCATCCGCCCTATACCGACGCCATGGCTGAAGAACGACTGATCCTTGTCGACGAGAAGAACCGCGCCATCGGCATTGGCGGGAAAACCGCGGTGCATCGCGCCGGCCGGCTGCATCGCGCGTTCTCGATTTTCATCGTGGACGATCAGGGCCGCATTCTGCTGCAGCGGCGTAGCCGCGAGAAATATCACTCGGGCGGACTGCTGGCGAATTCGTGCTGCGGGCATCCGCGCCCCGGCGAGACCACGCTGGTCGCCGCGCGCCGAAGGCTGACCGAGGAGCTCGGCATCACCGCGCCGCTGACGTTCGGATTCTACAGCCGCTACCGCGCCGATCTTGACGGCGGGATGCAGGAGAACGAATTCGTATACGTCTATTTCGGGCCGCTGACCGCGCAGCCCGATCCCAATCCGGCGGAAGTATCCGAGGTCGAATTCGCAAGCCCGGACGATATCGCCCGCCGCATTGCGCGCCAGCCGGACGGGTTCGTCTATTGGCTCCGGCACTATTTCGAGAGCCATGGGCCGCAGATCGCGCGCCTTGCGAAGCGCGCCGCGCGCGACGTGGAACCGGTTGCCTCAGCCAACCTCCGCAAGCGTGCGCCGGCCGTCGCGCGGCGATGACACCCTGACGGTTTTGACCTATTCTTGTCGCGCTACAACGACAAGAACAGGAAACGCCATGACCTCCGCGCATCTTTCGGACGCTGTCGCGCCCTCCCCACTGTCATTCCGCACGCGCCCGCTGTCGCCCGCCGTCGGCGCCGAGTTGATCGGCCTCGATCTCAGCGCGCCGATGAGCGACGCGTTGTTCGAGAGCGTGCTGGCGGCGTGGCACCAGCATCTGGTCATCCTGATACGCGACCAGCATCTGAGCGAGGACGAACAGGTCCGCTTTGCCGAACGCTTCGGTCCGATCTCCATGAGCACGCGCGGGCACTACCAGTCGAAGAATCCGGCGATCATGCTGATCTCCAATATCCGCGAAGACGGCAAGCAGATCGGCGCGCTGCCCGACGGCGAGATGCACTTCCACACCGACCAGTGCCATCAGGAACGGCCGGCGATGGCGACGATGCTCTATTCGATCGAGGTTCCAAGCGTCGGCGGCAACACGCTGTTCGCCAGCGCCTACGCCGCCTATGAGACGCTTCCGGCGGCGATCAAACAGAAGATCGAGGGCCGCAAGGCGCTCAATGCCTACGACTACGATACCGCCGCGACCACGCGCGGCACCACGGTGCGCGAGGGCGTGCCGGCGTACTGGCACCCGATCGTACGGACACATCCGGCGACCGGCCGCAAGGCGCTGTTCGTCAACCGTCTGATGACGGTCGCAATCGAGGGATTATCGGACGACGAAGGCGGGGAAATACTCAACACGCTGTTCGATCATCAGGAACAGCGGACGTTCGTCTACGAGCACTTCTGGCGTCCGAACGACGTGCTGTTGTGGGACAATCGCTGCACGCTGCACGCGCGCACCGATTTCAGCGACAAGGAACGGCGATTGATGCGCCGTGTCGCGGTCAAGGGCGAGAAGCCGGTTTAGGGACAGGCTGTTTTCCAATCCGGCCGCGGAGAGCGTGGACAGTGCCGCCATGGCCAGATAGACGCCATCGAAACACGTCGGCGAACACCACAACTAAGATCGCTAGGCCAGCACGATCTTCTTCGATCCATTCGGTGCCCCCAGCAGCCAAGGCAAAAAACACAAAAAAATATCCGCCCCAATTCCGACTTGAGTGAACGGTCCCGCGCGATCAGCGACGCCAAAATTTCGACCTATCTCTGGCGGAGCGTCTATCCTACGGGCGATATCTATGCGCCACGCAGGCCGTGGCCCATAACCCATTTTTTGGTCTATCATCGTTACACCGCACGATCACAGAGGCATCAATGCCTAGATTCAAGAAGAAGGAACCGCCGTTCCCGGAATTTCGCCTGCTCACCGAGGAGGAGCTCGCGACTTATCCCTACCCATGGGATGCCTTGTACCGTCTTTCCGACGACGCGTTGGAAGAGCAATGGATCGCCAACAATCCGGAGGTCCAACGAGCGATTGCCGAGGCACGATTGCAAGAACAATTGAGAAAAGAGCGGCGAGCTGAGGAGAAAGAGGACCAGGCCCAGTTGAAGAAACGACGGGCGAGAGGCGCGGCGCGAGCAGTCAGGACAAAACAACGACTGGCGAAACAACTAGGGAAATGATGGGCTAGGTGATGTATCTCATCGTGCGTCAAAAGGGCGGCGGCGGATGATCGACCAACGCGCGGTCAGCGCAACTAGGTCGATCATCCGAGACCCGCTCATCCGATAAAATGCGAACGTGATAGGCGCTCATCGAAGAAATCACGCCTAGGCACCGTTCTCATGCCAGCCCGGCCCGCTGTTGCACCACCATCATCGGGCGCAACCGTATCGACGCTTGAGAACAGGTCGCGGCTCTGCTTCTTCAGCGGGTCAAAGACTGCCGACGGGTCGCGCAATTGCGAGGGGTAGCGCACCAGAACGGCGTCTCCTACGATCCCGTTTGGTGATCTGTATCTGAGAAACCTCACTGCATCATGGCCGTCGGCCCATGCCTGTTTTATCGAGTCTCGACGGATAAAATAGCGCGACGAAATTAAGCTGCGTGAGTGCCGCGTCCGTGCGGTTGACGCCAACTCGCGTCTCGTGTGCAATTGGGCAAGATCAGCATTTACCCCGTCTCACCGCCAGCCAACGGCAAGCGGCCGTAGCTCCCGTCGGTCGCGGGTGCCGTCAAAGTTCGTGGACGCTGAAATATCCGTTGCCGGATGACAAGCGACCGTCAGCGGATCCGGTCCCGAATCCGCTCGATCCCGGCCCGCGCGCATTGCGTATCCATATCGCCGCCACGCGCGCCGCTGACACCAATCGCCGCGATGATCTCGTCGCCTGCACGCACAAGCACGCCACCCTGGGCGAGCAAGAGGTTCGGCACGATGTTGATGGCCGACGGCGCCGAGCCTTTCTTGGAACGCGCAACTAGGTCGATGGTGTCCGTCTTGAAGGTCATCGCCGTGTAGGCCTTGTGGTGGGCGGTATCGATGGTGTGGATGCCCGCTCCGTCGCCGCGGATCATCGCCTGGTGCACGCCGCTGATGTCGAGCACCACGACGGTGACTTCCTGATTGAGCTTGACGCAGGCCTCGACGGCGGCCGCCGCCAGTTCGGCAGCAAGCGCGGCCGACAGCCGGTTGGCCTTGATCAGGCCTTGCGGCGATGCCGGCTGGACGCTGAATGTGAGCGCAAGCGCCGCGACCGATGCGGCAAGAGCTTTGCGAATCGACGACATGGCATTTCCTCCCTTGGTATTTTTTGTGCCGTTCCTTTGGCATGAGGAACGATACGCAATCCACATCGCCGCTGCCACCGGCATCATCCGGCAGCCGCGACACAAGCGACGGGAACGCAATATTGGGAGAACCGCGTCGGCCGGCTAGGCCTTCACGTGCTTGCCGACCCAGGCCACCATGCGCTCGAACATATCGCCGGTCTGCGACAAGTCCGGCGAGCTGCCGGGGTGCTGGCCGCCCTCGAAATATTCGAGCGCGATCTCGCCGCCGGCTTTGCGGTACGCGGCAACGAAGCGCTGCGGCTCGTTGCCGGGGAAATCAGAGGCCAAATCCTTGTAGTCGTGCATCGCATCGCCACGCGCCTGGAACCAGACCGCAGGCGGAAGCTGCACCTTCTCGCCGCGTTCGAGAATGAGCATCGGGCTACCCTCGGCCATGTTGGCCTCGCTCTGCCAGAAAGAATCCTGGCGGGTGACCGCGGGCTTCGCCCAATCCGGCGCGTTGGCCGATGCCACCAGCCGCTTGGCATGGTGGTAACGGCTCGCCGGATTGATCACCGGCCACGACATCACCACGCATCGAACGCTGGCGTCGTGCGCGGGCGAGCCCGCCGGCAATGGGATCGCGGTGTAGCGCGGATCGTGCGGCCGCATCGCCACCAGCATCGCCTGATGCCCACCGCTCGACTGCCCCGAGATGCCGACGAGATCGGGCCTGGTCTTGAGCATCGCCGCATTGAGCTTCGTCCAGCGCACCGCGTAATTGATGTCCTGCACCGAGGCGGGATACGGCGCATCCTTGCCGGAGCGGAAATCGAGCGAGATCGAGACGATGCCGTTCGACGCCATCGCCTCGTGGCGCAGCTTTTCGGTCAACCGATCCTGCGCAACCCAACCGCCACCGTGGCATTCGACCAGCGCCGGAAACGGCCCTGCCCCGCGCGGCTTGTGCACGCGCGCCAGCAGCGGCTTGTCGCCATGACGGAGGTACTCGACATCCTCCACGTCGATGTCTTGTAGCTTGGCACTCAGCGTTGCCGTGGTCATGGCCGATACCCTTTCGCGATTTTGAGCTGGCGGATATTCGCCCGTCCTAGCGGACGCGGCAACCACCACCGGGACGATTTCGGTCGCTGTCACTTTCGCAACTCGGGCCTAGATACGGCCGCGCCGCTTCACCGGAACTCGGCTATTGCCGCCGGATCCACGAATTGAGCTTCGCCAGCGTCGCCTGCGGCACTGCGGAGACCTCCTGCATCATCTGCTGCATGTCTTCGCCGCTTGTCGGCGTCAGCTCGCGGTTGGTCTTTTCCATTTCGGCGAGATACTCCGCATCTTTCATGGTCGCTGCAAACGCCTTGCGCAGAATTGCGACCTGTTCGGCCGGCACGCCGGGTGGCGCCGCGAGCGGCCGCCCCAACGTCGCGATCGCGGTCATCACGTCCCACATCGTGCGATGCTCGCCGTGCTTCACGTAGTCATAAACCAACGGCACGTCGGGCAAATCCGGATGCTTGGTGCGCCCCACCTGAACGAGGAGATTGACCTGATTGTCCTTCAGCCATTGCGGCCGGCTGGCCTTGAGCGACGACCATGAACCCGAGACGCCTTCCACCTCGCCGCGTTCGACCGCCAAGAAAGAGCTAGTGTTCGATTTGTATCCCGACACGATCCTGAACTTGGTCCCGATCGTATTGTTCATCAGCAACGGATAAGTCTCGCTGTCGTTCGGGCCACTGCCGCCAAGCACCGCAGTCTCCTTGAACGCATCCGCCATCGTTTTGACCTTGGCGGTGTGCCACATCGACGTGACGCCGGTCTCGGCGTTGAAGTTCCCGAGCCATTGGAAGTCAGTCGGCGTAAACTTCGCGCTCTTCTCGCCGAAATAAGGATGGAACGGGACGCCGCGCTGGTGCAGCAGGATGGTCAGTCCGTCCCGCGGCGCGACCACATAGAGCCAGTTCGCGGACACCATGCCGGCGGCGCCAGGCATGTTCTGAACGATGATGCTCGGCTCGCCAGGAATGTGCCGCCGCACATGCTTTGCGAACGTCCTCGCATAGGAATCATAGCCGCCGCCGACGTCGGAACTCACCACCAGCCGCAGGGTCTTGCCTTGGTAAAAATCGGTCGCACCGGCCCGACCTGCTATCATCGCCCCAGCGGCCGCCACGGCAAGCGTCACAAATATGGCGGCAATTCCTCTTGGCATCGTCGGCCTCCGGCGGTCCGCATCAAGTTGACGGCATCGAGTTGACAAGTGCCCGCGACGGTACGAAACGGACTATCGCAGCACAAGAACATGAGTCCCACCGCCCCAGACCGCGTGGTTACGGGCATAAACTGAGCATTGGCGACCGCCTATGGAACAAGACGCGCGCGCCATCGCGGGCCAGCCGATCGATCCCTCGACCCCCCTTTATAAGATTCCCTCCTTCCGGCTGTTCTTTATTACCCGGGTCGCCTCGACCACAGCCTTCCAGATGGTCGGCGTCATTGTCGGCTGGCACGTCTACGAGCTCACCAACAGCGCGCTGCATCTCGGGCTGATCGGGCTCGCCCAGTTCATTCCGCAGTTCTTCCTGATGCTGCCCGCCGGCCAGGTCGCCGACCGGCTCAACCGCCGCACCGTGCTGTGGTGGTGCTACGGCGTGGCGTTTTGCTCCGCCGCCGGGCTCATGTGGGTGGCGTCGCAGGACCGGCCCACGCTTGCCTTCATCTATGCGCTGGTTGCGATCAACATGGCGGCGCGCACCTTCGAGCAGCCGGTCATGCAGGCGCTGCTGCAGGTGATGGCGCCGCGCGCGGTGCTCAACCGCGCGATCGCAGCGCACATCTCGGCGCGACAGGCTGCGGTGCTGATCGGACCCATGCTCGGCGGCATCCTCTATTATTTCGGACCAGTGCTCGACTATGGCGTCTGCGCCGGCCTGACGCTGGTAGCCGCGATCTGCGGCTTCCTGCTGCCCAATCCCGGCAAGCCGGACAAGCGGATGGAGTTGAACTGGGAGTCGGTCGCGGTCGGCTTCCGCTTCATCTGGCGCCGCGAGACGATCCTCGGCGCCATGCTGTTCGAGTTCATGGCGTCGCTGTTCGGCAGCGTGAACGCGCTGCTGCCGATCTATGCGCGCGACATCCTCGGCGTCGGCGCCTGGGGCGCCGGCCTGTTGCGCAGCGCGACCGCGCTTGGAGGCTTGGCGGCGGCCGCCGTGCTCACGCGCACGCCGATCAAGAGCAGCGGCGGCCTCTGGCTGTTCGCCTCGTTCACGCTGCTCGCGGTCGCCACCATCGCGTTCGGCTTCTCGACCAGCTTGGTGTTCTCGATCGTCGCGTTGATGGCGGTCGGCGCCGGCGACCTGGTCTCCACGGTGATCCGGCAGACGCTGATCCAGATGCAGACTCCCGACGAGATGCGCGGCCGCGTGTTCTCGGTGAACTCACTATTCTACGGCACCTCATCGCAGATCGGGCAGTTCCGCGCCGGCATCACCGCGGAATGGTTCGGCGCCGTGGCCGCGGTCGCGATCGGTGGCGCCGCGTTGCTCGGCGCCGTCGCCGTGTGGGCGTGGCTGTTCCCGGCCTTGCGGCGGGTGGAGAACCCGGCCCTGGTTGGGCAGGTCGATCCGATGGGAGATCAAAGGAAGGATGGGCGGCGGTAGCTACAGATATTTCTTGTCGTCACCAACAAGCAAATCGCGAATGCCGTTCGGCACCGGAAAGCCGTAGCCTTTTCCCGGCTCGAGCCATTCTAAAGCCCCTGATTCATGGTGATCGCTCGCATAGATTTGAGCTCCGATCATCTTCAATGCCAATTCAAGCGCCTGCACCGCGTCAATGCCTACCGCTATCCTGGTCAGTTTCTCGCCCGGCCAGCCGATTTCAATCTGGCACGACCAATCATCCTTCGTGCGTTGCGGAGCCAAGATACGAACCGGAATTTCAACGTCGCCCTGCCGTCCGCGCAGCTTGAGAACGCGTTCTGCTATAATCATGGCATCCCTCAATAGCTCAGCGGAGGCAGCGGATGGCCTCGAAGGCATGCAGCGTAACGCTCCATTGCCTGCGAACGACAGACTGCACGACGAGGCGCAGGCCTTACCGAATTGCACAGCAAATTATCAATTACCAACTGTGCTGCGCAAAACGCCTCAGACATGCCTCGACGACGAGCTGCCGCAAAAGCGGCAACAGGCTTGGTGCTTTTAGCATGGCGCTCCAGGCCGCTTGTCCATTTCCGCCATCGCGATCACCCGCGGGGACGCGGGGTTGATTTGGATCGTATCTGCGACCCTTCCGGCCAAGCCTGGTGCCGACAAACCGCATGCTCTAGCTATCAAATAGTTCATTGATGTTTTCCCGATGGCTGTTGGGGGTCTTAAGTGCGGAATGATGGTTGCTCGATAGCTGGCCGCATGCATCGGAGATCGGACAGTTCCGCGCCGGCATCACCGCGGAATGGTTCGGCGCCGTGGCCGCGGTCGCGATTGGTGGTGCGGCGCTGCTCGGCGCCGTCGCCGTGTGGGCGTGGTTGTTCCCAGCGTTGCGCCGGGTGGAGAACCCCGCCCTGGTTGGGCAGCCGATGGGCGATCAAAGGAAGGATGGACGGCGGTAGTAGCGGGTGTGGGGGATCACCCGGTCGATCTGTTAGCGCCGTTCTGCAAGCGGTGGGCATCTTCCCCAACCGAAGCACGTGATGCTCGGTCGTGCGGGAAAGATGATTGGCAATCGGGGGATTGTCGGACGAGAGGGAGGGAAACGTCTCAAACACGCTGTTCGTTCAACAGCGCAGTTCGTCTACGAGCACGTCAGGCGTCCGGACCGATGTGCTGGTGGGGACAATCGCTGCGCATAGGCGCACCGACGTCAGCGACGGGGAGCATCGCCTGATGCGCCACGTCGCGATCTAAGGGCGAAAAGCCGATGTAGCGCAATGACGCACTAAGGAAGCGCCATGCACCAACTCGCATTGTTCAACTCTATGAAGTATGCACTACACCCTGTCGATCCGGGCGCGCGATCAGCCAGAAGATCGCTCCAACGGCAGCGCCCGACAGCGCAAAAGTGGCACCAACCAATCCGTACTGCTCTACGAGAGCTCTTGATGGATCGGCCGACAAGATTGCAAAGACAAAAAGCGTGGTAACTCCGACGGCGCAGCCCGCAACCATCGTAATCCAAAGCGTAGTCAACTTCAGCTCACCCAAGATTCGAAACACCGCAACGCTAAATATCAGCGTGACCGGATAGACGAGGAACGGGCTGAAGTCCGTGCCCGGAATAGCCGGTGCGAATGCCAACCCAACGATCACTGGAGCGGCAAGCGCCGCAATCAAGAATCCGATTGGCACCCTTGCCGTATTCCAATCCCATTTGGGCAGGGAGATTTCTTCGCCAGGTGCACCCGGCCGGTCCGGCCGGGCAATCCACCATAGCAATGCCCCAACCGCCGCGCCTGGCGGACCGCCGTATTCGATGGCAAAGGTGATCGCCTCCTTGGAACCAACTCTCGCGAAAAGTAGGTAGACCACGACAGAACCGACAATAAGTCCAAGAGCTGACGCCCACCAGACTGCGGTAAGCTTGAGCGCCCGAAGAAGCAGATAGAGAGGTACACCGAACACGAACGTGCATGCATAGGCGTACGATAAAACAAGCGGAAACAAGAAGCTGGTAACGTTGTCCGGCGCACCGGAAAACCCAAATTTCATGATGACGACGACGGGAGCTGCCCACGGCCCAATAGCAAGGGCCTTCCAACCTCGACCGCTATCCCACCATGATTCGGATTCTGACTCGTCAGATTCGCTATTCATTTTGTGGCGACCTAATCGTATCGTGCGCAATTCAGCTAACGAAACATAGGTCTATGGTCGCGGCCTGCCAAGCGGTTGCGCGGACCGGAGCGGTCCGCGTGCGCCCAAAATCTCTTGCGCCTGCCCCTCCCAGACCGTGTTAATCGGATTGCGAACCCCAGGTGGGGGATTCGGACTTTGCAGCCACCCCAAGCCAATGCCCTCGTTTTGAATGACCGCGCCCGCCGGGGAATCGGTCTCGTATCTCATGACTACGCCTGGATACAGGGGGTGCCCAGGTTCGGTCACGTTGACCACGACCCGTGCGCCGGTTTGGTCCGTTGTCAAATATGACCTAACCCGCCCGCTCAGGTAGCCGAGCGTCGGGTAGTAGGCAGAAGGCGGGCTCGCTTGATTTGGTGTCCCGTCCGGGGTTGCAGGAAAGACATGACCCGTGGGTCCTCGCGTCGGTCTGGTGATAGCGATGTCCATGAGAGATGGTATTCCTGCAACCGGACCATCCGGCGTCATGTAGGAGTGATAGGCTCTTTCGCCCGGAGCAATTCGTGTACCGGGCCGAAGCGACCAGTCTGGAACGGTGGACCTCCTTCCGCCTTGTGTAGTGCAAGTCAGACCACCTTCCGAGGCGTAACACTCCCCGCCGGCAAAAAATCGATCCCAATCGGTGGCATGCGGCGGTCTCGCTAGCGGAGACCAGGGGGTAGCAGCGGCAGGCACCTCTTCCCAAGCAGGCGATCGCGGCATCGGCCCGAGATACGACGGATAATCTCGTGGTGGCTCCGAGGGCCCACGGCGCCCTGGCGCAAGAACTGCACGTCTCATCCGGGTGGTGAAGCGCTCGGCCGGATCCTCGCTGATGTCTGGCACGGGCCGCGGCCCAGGTTGCGGAGCTGGCGCCACCGGCCACTGCACATCTCCGAACCAAGGTGGCACCGTTGCGGAAGTCGTCTCCATGGGCGACACCGGCGCAGGCAATTCAGTCGGTACCGACTGCGCATAGTTCAGCCAGCGGCGGTTCATTAACGGCGATGTCGGACGCCAATCTTCCATAGCGAGGTCCTTTAGATCGGGTTGTGGGTATGCTGGGTGACGAAAGACGTTGTCCGGCGAACGCACTGACAATCGCGCAGCCCGGCGTCGGCGCGCGAACTGCGCACCGATCTGGCAAAACATTTCTGGAAAGAACGATGAAGCGCTTACAGCGACGACGCGGATCGCATCAACTCAACGCCGCGTTCGAACGTGGCTTTACCGCCCCACGGTCCTTTGCAGCCACGACACGAATTCCGGATTGTCGCGAATGATCTGCGCGAGATACGTCGCCACCACGGACACGATGTGCTCCTCGCCCAGCTTCACCTGCACCGCCCCGACGGCGAAGACCGCATGCATGAGTTCGTGCAGCACGGTCTCGGCCGCCATCGAGCCGGAGGAATACGCCTGCTGGAGTTGGATCTCCCGCTCGGCGGGGATGAACGTTCCATAGTTCTTGCGCGCATCGGCCGCCCCAGTGTCGCGAAGCGCGATGTCGTCACAGCCGTCAGTCTAGACCAACGACTAATCCAGCTAGGTCGGCACTATCTAAGTTCGTCAGAAAAAACTCGCGTCGTCGCCGACAAGCAAATGACGCAAGGTCAAAGGGACAGGGAATCCATAACCTTTTTCCAATTCATCGAAATGCAGAGTACCCGCCTTATGGAAATCGCTTGTGTAAATTTCGCTGCCGATCATGAAGAGTGCATTGACTAGAGATTGGACAGTGTCACAGCCGCCCGCAGCCATCGTCCACCGTCCATCGGGCCAATCGATCTCATACCTGCATGACCATCCGCCGTTGTCGATCTTCTCTGGTTTGAATATCCGAATAGGTACTCTTGCTTCATCGTTAGCAATCCGCACCTTCAAAAGGCGTTCTGCAATAACCATGACACGTTCCTCACCAATTCAGTGGCGGAATAGACAGGCCTGCCAGACAGTTCGCATATCGTAGCGCTGCCTGCTGGTGACAGATCGGCGACCCGACCGAATTGCAAATAAAAGTATCTTGCCGATACTGCAGTAGGCACTGCGCTTCGCGGCCAGGGGACCGACGTCGCGCAACGAAGTGAATCGGCAGGTCAGCAGCACCTCCGTTCGCAGCACCTGTCCATTGACCACCGTTGGAATTCCCCGCCGCCGCGCGCGGCTGATTTGGATCGTACCCGCGCCCCGTACCACTAAGCTTAGGAGGCAGCAAACCATATCTTCTTGCTAACCAATGGCTCATTGATATGTCCTGTTTCGACATGCGCCTGAAGACGATGCATGCGTTGTCCCGCGGCCAGCGGACGTCCCACAGAGGTCTTGTTCTCTGCGTCGTTCATCTTTTCACGGTCCTTTGCAGCCACGACACGAAGTCCGGATTGTCGCGAATGATCTGCGCGAGATACGTCGCCACGACGGACACGATGTGCTCCTCGCCCAGCTTCACCTGCACCGCCCCGACGGCGAAGACCGCATGCATGAGCTCGTGCAGCACGGTCTCGGCCGCCATCGAACCGGAGGAATACGCCTGCTGGAGCTGGATCTCCTGCTCGGCGGGGATGAACGTTCCATAGTTCTTGCGCGCATCGGCGGTCCCGAGGGTCGCGAAGCGGATGTCGTGCGGGCCGACACGGACAGCCGGCGGGAGGTCGTCAACGGGAACGCTCATCTTCTGCGCTTTCAATTTGCACCGCCGCGGAAGGCCAGCACCAGATAACCGAGTGCGCCGGTCACCACGACGGTGACCGCCGTCAGCAGCGCCTTTCGCTTCACGGCTTCGGTACTCTCGCGCCAGGCCCGCAGGTGCCGGAAGTCGAGCTGCGCCTCGACGATCTCCGCCGGCGTTTCGATATTGATGCCGAGCGAGAGCAGCGTGGATTTGACCGCCCGTTCCGCCGCGGTGGTGGCGATCGAATCGATTTCTTCTGGCGTCATCGCTTCAACCTCCCGACCGTCCAATGGATGTAATAGAAGCCGAGTACCATCATGGTGACGTACCAAAGGTTCTCGGACAGATCGTCGGTCGTACCGAGCGCCAGCACCTTGTCCCAGATGATCACCTTCCAGAGGAACACGATGACCGGAACGGCGAGCAGCGCGCGGATGATCTGATTGATTTTGCCGTCGGCCTCGCGCTCCATGACGCCGCGACGCGCCTCGAGCGCTCTGACCCGCTCTTCCTGCTCGATCTTCTCCTTGTCGGTCGAGGCCTGCATGGCCGCGATGCGGGCATCTGCGATCGACTTGCCAATCCGCGAGATCGGATCGGCAAGTCCCAGAAGACCCGTGATGATCGAGATCATGTCGTCAGGCCGACAGGCTGCGGCGGCGCGCGACTTCGGCGCCGACAAGAACGACCAGCAAATAGGCCAGCATGTAGCGCGGCCCCAGATAGGGCTCGATGGCCTGCTGGACGCCCGGCGCCCCGAACCATGCCGAGATTTCCGCCAACGCGGCCACAACGACAGCGCTCATGGCATTCAGGCGCGCCCATGCGATCGTCGCAGAATCCTGGAAAGCCGCCTTGAGGCGCTCCCAGCTTGAACCCGTCGCGCGGCCATAGGCCTTCACGGTTTCATAGATTTGCCAAGCCACGAGGCAGAGCAGGACGACGAGGATGACGGTGGCGATCATGGATGCTCCTGTTCGATGATTGCGGGGGTCGGGGCAATGGGGTGCGCCGGCGGCTTTTCGCGCGATGCTTTGAGTTGACGGATGCCGAGAACGAGAATGGTGAGAGCGCTTGCTGCGAGGATCGCCGAGAGCACGGGATGCGCGACGATCCAATCCCAGAACGTGACGGCGACGACGGCGGTACCGGCGCCTGTGCCGACCGTCTTCTTGAACGGCAGCGCGCCCTGCTCTCTCTGGAACTCACGCGCGGCAACCAGCGCCTTGTCCCAGCGGTTCACCAGGCCCCTCCAGAAATTGGCGCGGTACCCGACGACCCCGCGTTCATAATTCTCTCGGCCGGCGCGGAGCTTGGTCAGCAGTTCGTCTGCGGTCAGCTTCGCCATCGCGGCGCGTGTCCGCGGGCCGATCTCCCCATCATCGGGAACACCAAGCGACCTTTGTAAGATGCGCACCGCGCCCTTCGGACCGCGGTTGAAGATCGAGTCCCGCAGATAGAACTCGACACCCGCGTATTCCGTCCAGCCGGCGGCGGCTTTGGTGTAGTCGATCAGATAGTCGGCGGCCTCATTCTCCGCTTGGTCCGCCTTCCCTGCAGTGATCAGGTCGCGCAGCCGCGTCGCCATCGCCGGGTGGTAGTTGACGTTGATCCCGGCGACCTCGAACGCGCCGCCACCGTCATTGGCCGGTGGGCTGTAGACGGCTAGCTTGCCGTTTACGATCCGTCCCTCGAACTGGATGATCTTCTTCGCCATCCTCCGGCGCATGTCGGGCGTGATGCCCATGGGTCTGGTTTCGATTGGCCTTGATGTGACGGCGGATGAATCGATCGGATCGTCGATCTTCCACGCGGACCCGAGATCGTAGAGCGAGGCGTCACCCATCACCGAAATGTGGACATGATGCGCGTGTTTGTTCGCTCCGGTATATGATCGCCAAATCCAGGGCGATACCACGGATGAGAATATCCGACCGTTCGAAATCACGTATTTGATGCGCGGATCTTTGTTGATCCGCAGCAGGTCCGCGAATTTCCAGCTGTCGAAGCCGCGCGCCGGATCATGCGTGACGTCAAGCCCGGTCACGACTCCGACGGAATTCGGATTGTGATCCGACGCCCGTGCTGCGTGAGCGGAATCACCGATCCATCCGTCTGATATCTTGCTGCGGCCGGGATACTTCGCGTTGATTTGCGCACGCAATTCGTCAAGGGCCTTGGCGATACGGGCCATGTCCCACCTCGTCAATTTGTTTGGATGCGAGCGCCTCACGACGCTCTGTGGAAAACTGTCAGGGTGCGAGTCAGAGTTCGCGTCGATCGTGCACGGCGAGACCGGGGGCAGACCTAATCGCGGGCCAGCCACGTGCGTTCGAGATCATCGATCCGCTTCAAGGTCGTCCTTGCTCGTTGCCTCTCGGATTTGAACCATCAGCCGCGCGCGATTTCGTCGAGGCCGGCCGGGTCGTGCGTCGCCGCATCGGTCGTCGTCGGGCCGAGTGCCTAGCGAATGACGCGCCTAAGTGCGCTGCGAATTAGCTCGGTCAAAGCATCACCTTTACGGCTGCGCGCGCCTGCGCGGGGGTGAGGTTGGGCTTGTTGTCGAGGCCCGCCCAGCGCTCCAACGCGCGCAGGCGGTTCTCGTGCTGGAAGAGAATCTTGAACTGGAAGGCGTCGATCACCTCGCCCGCCTGGGTATCGAGATAAGCTTCGAGTACTGCCGCGTCGTTCGGGCGAACACGATGCGGCGATAACACCTCACCAAGCTCGGCCTCGCTGACGATGCGCGTCGGCACGCCACCGTCGGCCCGCCACGCGACATAGGCCGGGTTGGTCAGTTGGACGTAGTCCCCTGCCCGGCTCGAGAACACGCGCGTCTCGTCGCCAGCAACAAACCAATACCAATGCTTCGGGTCGAAGATCATCGCGTCCTCATGCGTATGTGCTGGATGCGTCCGTTGTGCCGGCAACGGTGCCGGGGAAGTAGGAGGCCCCAGCGCCGAAGGTTTGGATGAGCGATTTGTTGACGTTGTTGAAGCGTGTGCCCGTCACCGTGAACGCGCCCAATGTCCACGTACCGGTCGACTGCACGAACGAGAGGCCGTTAACGCCGATCGTGTCGGAAGCAACCGTAACGTTCGCGAGGAGCGTGATCGTGCCGTTAAAGTTGAAGTTGGTTTGGTTGTTGAGGCTGAGAAGGCGGTCGCAATTTCCCGACCACTTACAGTTTGCGCCGCCAAGAACGACATGCGTGCCGCCGTCAGTCGCGAAGATTCCCGCACCGCCGGTCGCGATAGCACCGAAGTCGATGTGCGTCAGCGACAGCTTGGCCCCGTTAAACACCAAGAAGCCGAAGCCCGAGGTGGCCGTCGTGACCTTCACACCTGTCACGTTGACGCGCTGAGTCTTGTTGACCGTGAACGCCGTCGCCGAGGTCGTGCTGATGACCACGTTGTTAGGCGTGGTCGTGTCGCCCGTGATCGTGACGGTGCCAGCACCGACCGGGTCTTTGAGCGTGACAGCGCCCGTGTAGGTCCCGTTGCGGACCTGAATCGTCACGTTGAAGATCGTGATGTCAAGAGCGGCTGCAACGTCAATTGCCTTCTGGATCGTCAGAAACGCCCCACCCGCGCTGTCCACCAATCCTGTATTGCTGTCGCTACCGTCCGTCCTTACGTAGTAGGTCCGGTTTGCGTTTAGCCTCTCGCGGGTGTCGAATTGGAGTGCCGATAGTGCAGTATCGTATCCGTCGAACTCAGCCTCCAATCTTGCATTGACGATCTTTTCCTGGCGCTGGGGGTCTTTCTCCCAATCGAAAAGATGAGTAAAGGTGTCGCCTGTGAAAGGCATTGGGCGAGCTCTCCAGAATGCAGCGGTTAGTCGACTACCAGCAGAAACATTTCTCGCAGAGTGGCGAAGACGGCATCATTCAAAGGGTTTTCGATGTCATCGGCGCCAGCGAAAGGTTCTGTTGCGAATTTGGCGCATGGGATGGGCTACACCTATCGAACACCCGCTCACTTATCCTCGATGGTTGGAGCGCGCTGCTGATTGAAGCCTGCCCTGAACGATTCCAGCAACTTCGGCGGACCTATCTGTCTAACGAACAGGTCGTTTGCGTAAACGCTGCAGTGGGCACGAAGTGCAACAATCTCGCGGACATCCTAAAATCCACCGGACTTGCGAAACGACGGCTAGACCTTCTCTCAATCGATATTGACGGGCTGGATTTCGATCACTTCTCGGCGCTGGATGACCTGGATCACCGACCACGCCTCGTGGTCGTTGAAGTACAACCAGAGCATGGACCTGACCGAACCGAATTGCTCCCTGCCAAGACGGCGAGGCGCAATGTGGGGCAACCGCTCGCCGCTTTTGTTCGGCGCGGCAACGAACTCGGATATCGGCTGGTCTGCTATTTCGGCGGCAACGCTTTCTTTCTCGCCAACGACGCGGGCGCGCAAGCAGAGTTACCAACCATCACAGCAGCCCAAGGCTGGGCCGACTGGTATTCAGCCGTAACGAACAAGGACGCCAATTACTTATTTGAGCGGAATGTCGGACTTCACGGCGGCTACCGCTTCAACAACCCAAAACTTTCCGCAAGCGCGCTTGGTATCCCGAAGTGGCGCGCGACCAAATGCACTATCAAATCGATTGGAAGACGGCTGCGATCGTTCAGATAGTTCATTCGTTCGATAGAATTATGAAGTGGTAACGGTGGGGATCCACAGCGTCGCTGCGAGCGATAAGCCGAACGCGTGATGTCACGTCGCCATTGTTGAAGTTGACCACCGCTCCCGACGCGTCCTGCCGCCCCCGAACAGCACGGAGCGGCAATCCGCGACGCTGACAGGACCGACGCCATGGCCGACTACTTTGAGCGTTGAAAGTGCCGTATCGATTCCGTCAAATTCAGCTTCAAGACCTGCGTTGACGATCTTTTCTTGGCGCTGAGGGTCTTTCTCCCAGTCGAAAAGGTGGGTAAAGGTGTCACCGGTGAAGGGCATTGGCATATCATGAGCAGGTTGAGCAGATTTCTGGGTCTTCCAAGGCGCAAGCCAGTCGCGCCGACCGAAACCAAGGTCGTACAGGGTCACGAGATTGGCTATTTCAAGACAACAACGGGTAACTGGTGGCTTCCTCTCATCGACGACCTGATTGCAATAACGATGCGGCGAGGACGCATCTTTGAGAGAGAGGTTGTGAAAGAGTCCGCCAAACACATCAGACCAGGAACGGCGGTACTGGACGTTGGCTCCAACTTCGGCCAAATGGCCGTTCTATTCTCACGGATGGTTGGGCAAAAGGGCAAAGTTCATGCGTTCGAAGCCGATCCGTTTGTCTGCTCTTTGTTGCGCATGAATGTAGAGGCCAACAAAGCCAGAAATATCATTGTTCACGAATCTGCAGTTTGGTCCGAGAGCGGCAAGACGCTTATCTATCCGGTGCCTGAGAACATCGCTTGCTTCGGCGCCTATGGCATCGACCCAAGAGCATCCGAAGGGCGCGCGGTTATTTCAACCGCGATCGACGACTTAGGCATCGGCAACGTTAGCTTCATAAAGATCGACATTCAGGGAAGCGATCTGAATGCAATCAATGGGGCGGCGCAAACAATCAAAGGCAATCGAAGCCCCGTTCTGTTCGAGTTCGAGCAACAGCTACAGGCCCAATTCGGAACGTCTTTCAGAGACTATGAAGAAGTCATCTCCAGCCTTGGATACAAGATCAAGAAACAGATCATGGGCCACAACTACTTGATCGTTCCTACTGACTAGGAATTCTTTATCCCATAAAGCGCGAACGTCCCGGAAGCGATGTTTCCCGACTCCATCATGAAGCGAATTGCGGTGATCGCACCAGCAGTGGTATACGCGCCAGAGCCATTGTATTGATACCACTGGGTATCAGCGCTCATGTAGCCGCCCTCGTACCAGACCGGCATGATATCGGACAGCTCCGGGGCGTCGAACCAGAGCGTGCCGCAGTACTTTTCTCCAGTCCCGTTACCAATTGCTCTGTTAGAAGCTCCATCACCAGCGACGATAATTCTAGAAGCACTTGCCCCCGTCGGATTGCCGGCCGCACCAGGTATGCTCGCATCATTGGCATAGGAATATCCCGTTGTCTGGTACGTAGGGCCCGCCCCAGTACCGACGCGGAACCACAGCTCAACGTCGTTTGTCGCTGGCTTAATGCTCGATATGACGACCATCAATCGTTTATAGGTGCCGTTGAACGCAGCTGCAGCGTTGGTTTGATTGAAGTCGATCGTCGCTGAGCCGGAAGCTGTCTGCGACAAAATCAATTTCATGCATCCTGGCGTGGCCAAGGCGGCGTCTGCAACAGTTGCGACAGGAAGCGAGACGGTTCCGCCGGAGACAGTAAAGTTACTCGATACCGTGAGCGAGCCAGTGACCGATGAGCTGCCGATGATAGCCGCACCGCCGGCCGAAACCGTGACAGCCGCACCGAATGTCGAAGCTCCGGTTACGCCAAACGTTCCCGCGACTGCCGTATTCCCCGACGAGGCCGCAATGGTGAATTTGTTGGTATTGACCGCGACATCACCCGTGACACCAAGCGTGCCAGCAATCGCCGTGTTGCCGCTAGCCGCCGTCACCGTGAATTTGTTGGTATTGATCGCCAAGTTGCCAGTTAGTGCTAGAGCATCCGAGAGCGTTACAGCGCCGGTCGTGCTGAACGCTCCAGTTACAGCAACACCAGATGCCGTGCCTACCGCAACCGCCGTGCCACCGGCAACCAAGCCCCACTGATCCGTTGCCGGAAAGTACATTCCCGTGTTCAGGTCATTGGTCTGAGCATAGGCGACTGACGACGTCGCGCCGGCAGCCGCCGAAAGTCCGGCCCCAAACGGAATCCGCGCCGTCGTCGTGCTCTGCCCATCACGGCAGATGACCGACGAGAGCGCCGTCGAAATGTCGTCGTGCTCCGCATCCATGCGGGATGCGGTGACGGGAATAGTATTGGTCAAATCCTGCGTCCAGTCGTGGACGCGATTGTGGACGCCTGAGCCGTTGAATGCCAAGGGTGCCTCCAAATTAGAGTCGTTGAAACCGTCGTCGAATCTGTCGTCGTCTCACGCAAGCGCGAGCCCGCCGATTCGAGAACGGGTTGCGAGTTGCCGCCTTTGCAAGATTAGCTGGCCAGGCTGCCCGACTTACGCGCCCTGCATCGCCTGCGCGATCTGGCCGTCGAGATCGTCACGGGCCGGGGCCCGTCGCGTGACATGAAGGTCGCGCCGTCGCGCGTCGCGCGCCATTTGCACCACGTGATGCGCACGTAGCAGGTTTTTCTGCATGTCCGGCCCATGCACGAAGTCGGGACGGCCTAGCACTTCAACCAGTTCGTCCTCCATCTCCGTCAGCTCTGGCATGTGCTCCGCAGCGGACGCGACCATTTGCTGTGCATCGCCCGCCGCCGCCTGCCGGTGCTCGGCGACGGCCTGCTGCGCCGGCGTCACCGTCATGCCGTAGGTCGCCGCCAGGCGCCCAGCCGTCGCCAGCGGATCGCGATGCAGATCGCCATCGAGCTTCACGACACGGCGGCATGCCTCTGCGTAGGACATGCCGGGAAACATCTCTTTGAGCGCCGCGCGATGCCGGGCGCTCGCAGCGAATGTTCGCTGTTCGCCGTCGCCCTCGCCATGATGCCGGTCGATCGCTGCATCGAGGATGCCATTCAGCTTTTGGTCGGCATTCGCGCTCTCCGCGCGCGCCGCGCCTTCGGGCTTGCCCGGCCGCCGGACCTCGTGGGAAACCGCGTCAGGCGCCTGCTTGAGATAGGAGGACGCGATCGCGTCGGCGGCAGCGCGCGGATTCACCTTGAGGCGCTCGTGCCAATCCGCAAACATGTCAAGCAGGCCGCCGATCGCCACACGTCCGTCGTACCGCTGCTCGAGCTCGGCCCGCCATTGGCGCGAGTGGTGGAAGTCGGCGCTCTCCGCCTCCTGGCTGGCGTGGCGATCGACCGCCACCTTCAACGCACGGTCGAGCCCAGTGTCGGGCCCGCGCTCGTGCACCGATTCGGGATCGTCGAGCTTGGCCTTCAGGTCGCGCCAAGTGTCGCTCTCGTCGCCTGAAGAATCGTCGAGCAATATCTCGTCGCGCTCGCCATTGGACGCGTCGCGGCTCGTGATCGTCGCGGTGACGCTGTCGATCAATTCGTCGAGCTTGCCGTCATCGTCAGAGCGCGACGCAGCAAGCGGCGCGTCGCCACCGGACAGCGTCTGGCCGTGACCTTCACGCATGGATAGAGGGATCGTAGTCATTACGTATTTTCCTGATTTGCGGTGTTCGACGACTAGGTGCGTGGTATGCGGATCACCATAGCGTCTAAGGTCGCCGAAGCGGTCGACCTGGGTACTCCGCGTCGAACTCTTCGAAGCCTCGCCGAAACGGCCGATCGATGTTCCTGCGATCCAACCACAACGGTGGCGGCGGGGGCTGCGTCCGAGTGAGCCCAAGCCAATATGGGAGCTGCGATTCGAAAGCATCCGGCCACCACCTGTTGTCAAAATTCAGCGGTTGCTCTGTTCGCTGCGGCGGCGGATCCCGCGCCAGAAGCAATTGTGCAAGCAGCATGTTTGTGACGTTTTCAGTCATGACATCTCCAATAAGAATGGCGGCTGTCGCCAGCCGCCCGGGGTGAAAAAAGATCGACCTGCGAGAATCGTGTGAAAGATTGATTGCCTGAACGGCGAATGCCGTAACTCTCTAGCGCGATGCGTCGCCCCGCCAGCCCGCAGGGTACATGTGAAGAATTCGGTTCTTTTCGTATTTCGTAAGCGACAAGAAACGCTTGGACGTGTCGATGCAATTGCTGCCGCACATCAGCGCGGTTTCATCATCGTTGTGATCCAATCCAATCACATGGCCGAGCTCATGCGCGATCGTGACCAGAAGCTCATTCGACTTATCGGATGAATAAGTTCGATGGTCCCGTATCACGACCAGGACTTTCCGACTTCCGCCACTCGCTGCGAAGAACGACGTAGGCCCGTTCAGCAGAGCAATGACCACATCTCCATTTAGGTCACGAACGTGGTCGAGCAAGATCATATTGTTCGAACCGACTATTTGCAGAACCTGATCGAGGCCTCGGTGGAAATTGCGGAGAGAGTCCTGTGGTGGGACCGTTTCAGCTATGTGGCTCACGGAACCAAGACGAAACGGGCTGCCAAGATTGGAGAACATCGCATTCCAAAAAGCGACAGCGTCGTATACGGCCGGCAACCTTGGATCTTTGGGATCTGAAACAACAAGGATCGAAGGAATTCGCTTCCAGACACCCCAATAGCCGGTGGTTGGCCAAGACTGCGCAAGACAAACGTTCGGCAGGCTTGCGACAAGCGTTCCCAAGCCGCCCGCAAAGGCTCTCCGGCTCATCCCACCGCGTTGCGCCAGCATGTGACTTCCCCGGGGATAGACCGCTGTCATCAGCACAATGGGATAATTCACCCGAGGCGGAACTATGGCGTCGGAATGCGACTCGTCAAATCTCCTGGTGATGGACTGACAGAAATGCCGGCGTGCGCCCGACCCTGTGGGATCGAGGTCGTTCCTTACAATGCCCACCGGGCGCTTGCTCCTCCCTCCAGAGCCGAACCTATTCCCACCCTCCCAGTCGCTTGACGTGGCCGAACCAATCAGCCGGGTGCGAACTGAACGCTCCTTCCGGCGGCCAACGAGACTCGAAGCCGGAAGACGCTTCGGTCCGCGGTGCAATATAGGGCACTCCCCCCGGTGCGGATTGCTGCGGGGGCGCTCCAGGCACCGTCGGCGCGCCGGGCGAACCGCCGAGCGGTGGGCTCTTCAACGTCCCAGCAGCGCCGGCCTGAGGATTCGCGATTGCCGGCGGCTGTTGCATCCGTTGACGGGCCTCGCGTGCCTCACGGTCCATCTGACCGCGTTCGAGGCCGGCGAGCAACGCAAAGGCCAGTCGAGACGCCCCCTGCGAATGCGCACCGATCGGAGATGTATTCGTCCCCTCTTTGAGCATGGCCTCGAAATAAGGATTCCTGTTGCGGTACGCGTTCGGGAAATAGTCAGTCATGGTCACTTTCCTCCCCAATATCGCGCGGCGCCACCGATCGCAGCTTGGCCAAGCCCGTACATACCGGCGAGATTCTGGTTGTATTGGCTGACCTGCTGTTCGTATTGCTTCTGCTGCAGCGCGGCCGTGTTGTAGATGTTCTGTCCGATGCCGGTTCCGGCAATCGTCGGGGCGTTGTAGCCCGGGGCATTCGGCATCGAGACTTGGCTGCCGCTCATCAATGCCGTGATCTCGTTGATTGGCTGGTTGCGTTCCTGCATACGGCGCTGCATTTCGCGGGATGACGCATCGCTCGCCATTCCATACATGCCCTGCTGCTCACTCAATCCCTGGCCGACAATCGCAAGGTTCTGATCGTTGATGCGACGATTGTAATCATCCATGGCACCACGCCACGCCTCGGTGCCCTGCATAAATCCTTGATTGGTCAGTCTCGCTTGCTCTGCCGCAAGATCGCGCGCATTCTGCGGCGCCATGCGATCGCGCAACGACTGTTCTGTGCGGGCGCGCTGTTCGTTGAAACTGTTCGGATCAACCGCAAGCCCTGAAAGGTCAACCGGCCTGCCAAGAAGCTCTCCGATTCTAGCGCTTTGATCGACCCCAATCTGGCCGACATTTGTTCGCGCCTGCGCATTCAGATCATAGATTCTCTGCTCAGCGTCAGAGAGCCTTGTGGTCTGGTTATACCGTGGGACTTGCGTGGTCGATCCATCCGGCATCGTGACGGTCTGCATCTCGCCACTCCGCGCGTAAGTGGTCGAGCCGGTCGGGCCATAGGTGTTGGGGTTGGCCACGACAGAATTGGCAATTGCGGTCTGAACGTTCGATTGCCCCTCAGCCGCGGCAGTCTTGTATGGATCGGGCGGCGGAGGAGCTTGTGGTGCTGATTGTCCCATTGTCTCTATCCTTCAACCATTTGCAGTTTTCTCTCAGCAGTTCGAAGATGAATGCGTCCTGGACT
>Ga0075420_100000004_pt1 | contig 125570 bp, 130 predicted proteins | sample SoiMetdeltSBSDD4_FD_75296 | JGI IMG/M metagenome (GOLD analysis project Ga0075420, IMG submission 75296) | Bulk soil microbial communities from a Populus tree surrounding site in Tennessee, USA - Soil MetaG P. deltoides SBSDD4 | ecosystem: Environmental > Terrestrial > Soil > Tree plantation...
TCACGGTGGCGGTCATTGCCAACTTCGTCGCGATGACACTTGGAGAACCGCCCGCATGGGTGGTTTACTCGCCGCTGCCTCCGCTCTTCCTGCTGCTGTTTACGGGGCTGTACATGTTCGTGCTGCCGTATGTCACGAAGCGGCGCAGCGCCCAAGGCGCCGGCTGACAAGGTTGATCGCGATGGCTGGTAAGACGTCCAAGAAGCCGGCAAAGGTCGCAAAGAAAGCCGTCAAACGCGTTGCCGCAAAGGCGCCCAAGATGCGCAACAAGCCGCGTAAGACGGCGCCAAGGTCGCAGACCGGCAAGGACGCGAAGCCGGTCCTCCTCTCAGGCGGCAACCCGCAGATCGCGAAGGGCTACGGTGACGCCCCGGTGCAGTCCTACATCGCGGCGATGCCGGGCTGGAAACGCGACATCGGGCGTCGCCTCGACGTGCTCATCGTGCGCACCGTCCCCGGCGTGCACAAGGCGGTGAAATGGAATTCGCCCTTCTATGGCATCGAGAATGACAGTTGGTTCCTCAGCTTTCATTGCTTTGCGAAATACGTGAAGGTGACCTGGTTCCGCGGCACGTCGCTGCGTCCTGTTCCATCAGGCGAGTCCAAGCACAAAGAGGTGCGTTACCTCGACATCTACGAGGATCGGCTCGACGAAGCTCAGTTCGCCGCTTGGGTGAAGCAGGCCAGTCAATTGCCGGGCGAACGCATGTGAGCGACCAAGTGTACGGTGCGAGCATGAACCTGCTGCGGTTCGACAATGCGGTCCGGCGCGATCCGAAGATCGAGCATTGGTTTTCCGGTTTCGCCGATCCGTTCCGATTGATGACGCGGACGTGGTTCGAGCGCATGCGCGGCTGCGGCGCCGATGTCCGCGAGCTGCTGCACGACGGGTGTCCGGTCGTTTGCGTGGGCGACGCGCCGTTTGGATATGTCAACGCGTTCAAGGCGCATGCGAATGTCGGTTTCTACTATGGCGCAATGCTCGTGGATCCTGCCGGTTTGCTCGAGGGCGAGGGCAAGCGCATGCGACATGTGAAGCTGCGCCCCGGCAAGGAACGGAACGACGAGGCTTTGGCCGATTTGATCCCGGCCGCCTACGAGGACATTCGGCGACGCCTGGCATGAAGAAAGCAACGACCATGAAGAAAGCTACCGCAGCCAAAAGTAAAAGCGCCGCAAAGGAAGCAAACGGCGGAGACTCTTCCTCCAAGCTGATCGATGCGAAGATCAAGGCGCTGGGTGATTGGCGGGGCGAGATGCTTGCGCGAATTCGAGCCGTCATCAAGCAGGCCGACCCTGACGTGGTCGAGGAAGTGAAATGGAGGAAGCCCTCCAATCCGGCGGGCGTGCCGGTGTGGGAGCACGCCGGCATGATTTGCACCGGTGAGACCTACAAGGCCGTCGTGAAGATGACCTTCCCCAACGGCTCGGCGCTCGCGGACCCTTCAGGTCTCTTCAACGCAAGCCTCGAAGGCGTGCGGCGTGCCATCGATTTTCGCGAGGGTGACAAGATTGATGAAAAGGCGCTGAAGGCGCTCATTCGTGCCGCGGTGGTGCTGAACGTGTCGAAGCGGGGTACCGCGCGCCCCGTCCGCTCCCAGAAGACACCAAAGGGCGCCTGAGCAAGCGCCGCTTCCCGTCAGGGCGCCGCGACCCGATCCTGCTTTCCTCCTGGAGGCATCCTTGAACCGGAGCCTGAGTCAGGGGTAAATCACCGTGCAAACAGCGCCTAGGGCACAAAAGAAGGGGAGAATAAACGATGGCGACTTACACCTGGGACCACGTTCATCTGAAGACGCCCGACCCGGAAGAGATGGCGCAGTGGTTCGAAAAGATGCTTGGCGGCGAGATCGTCCGCACGATGCAGGACGGCAAGCCGCGCATCGACGTGAAGCTCGGCGGCGCCAATATCTTCATTGCCGCAAGCCCCGGTCACAACGCGCCTCCGCAAATTCCCTATCGCGGGCTTGAGCACTTCGGCCTCACGGTCAGCGGCATCGATGCCGTCGCCGCCGAGCTCAAAGCCAAGGGTTGCGAATTCACCAAGGAGCCGGCGACGGTGCGCCCGGGCGTGCGGATCTGCTTCATCCGCGGCCCGCAGGGGATTTCGATTGAGCTGCTCGAACGAAAGCCTGTGAGCTGACTCTCCACGCCCTCATCCTGAGGAGCGCCTGAAAGGCGCGTCTCGAAGGATGGGGGCGGTCCACCGATCTCGGGTTTACCCGAGATCGGTATGTCGGGTTGCGCAAGTCGGGTAAACCCGACTTGCGGTCTTCGAGACGGCGCACGCAGCTTTACGCAGGCTGCGCCTGCTATGTGCGCCTCCTCAGCATGAGGTCGAGAGAGGTCCGTGTTCAGTTGAACTTCAGCTTGGCCGCCTTGACGAGTGCGATGTTGGCTTCGACCTCGCGCTTGATCATGGCGTCGAACTCTGCCGATGTCAGTTTCAGCGGCTCGATGCCCTGGGGCTTGAACTTGTCCTGCACCGCCGGATCCGCCAGCGCTTTCTGCGTCTCCGCATAGAGCTTTTCGATGATGGCGCGCGGCGTCTTCGACGGCACGAACAGGCCCATCCAGTAATTGTAGTCGGAATCCTTGAGTCCGGCCTCGAGTGTCGTCGGCACGTTCGGCAGCGCCGCGGAGCGCGCCCCGGAGCTGACCGCCAGTGCGGCAAGCTTGCCGTCAAGGATCAGCGACATCGCGGCCGACGTCCCCATGCAAGCGAAGTCGACCCGGCCGGCCATGACTTCGGTCAGCGCCTCCGGCCCGCCCTTGAACGGCACGTGGGTGGCTTCAAACGCGCCGGAAAGCCGCAACCGCTCTGCTGCCCAGTGCGTGGCGCTGCCGACGCCGGCCGAGCCGTAAGTGAACTGGCCGCTCTTCTTGGCGGCCGCCACCAGATCCTGCACGGTCTTGAAGCCGCGTCCGGGGTGCACCACCGTCACGTTCGGGATGGTGCCGAACGGGATGACGGCGGAGAAGTCGCGCGCCGGATCGTAGCTGAGATTGGGATAGGCTGCGGGCGCCGCCGAATGCGCAGCCGCCTGGATCAGCAGGGTGTGGCCGTCGGGTTCGGCCTTGGCGGTCGCGGCTGTTCCGATCGAGCCGCCCGCGCCGCCGCGGTTCTCGATCACGATGGTCTGACCGAGCTGCCGCGACAGCGGGTCCATCACGATGCGCCCGACGATGTCGAGGGAGCTGCCTGCGGCGAACGGGACCATGGCCCTGATCTGGCGTGTCGGATAGGCCTGTGCGCTCGCGGCCCGCGGCAGCGCCGGCGCCGCCAGCGCGGCGGCGGACGTGGTCAGGAATGTGCGGCGGGTGGTCATGGTCGGTCACTCCCTGAAGTCATTTTGTTTGATTGTTTGATTGTAGCGAGCCTGCAGCACCAATGAAATCGTGGTGCATCAATCCGCCTCATCCCGGGGAGGCGAGCCTTGAGCACGGTTGCGCGCATCTGCGACGCGCCATAAGCGCGTTTACGCGCGTCTTCGACGCACCATAAGCGCGTTTACGCGCGTCTTCGACGCACCATAAGCGCGTTTACGCGCGTCTTCGGCGCTCCATAAGCGCGTTTACGCGCGTCTTCGACGCACTATGGGGGCGCGCCGCAAGGATGAGTGGCCAAAGCGCCGGCCATCCAGGTCCGGATTTACACCAGGAGAAATTACTCCTCCGGCGGGATCGGTACCTCGTGCACCTTCATCGCCATCGCGACCGAGGTGTAATAGCCGATCAGCACCAGCACCTCGGCGATGCCGGGCCTTCCGAGCGCCTTCTCGAACTCGGCGAACTCAATGTCCGGGACCTTGCGGCTCGCGATCATGGCGCCGGCGAAGCGGTAGACTGCCTGTTCGTGCGCGTCGGTCAGCGGCGGCTCGGTGCCGGCGATGAGCGCGTCGATCGCCGCCTGCGACAGGCCGACTTTCTTGCCCATCCGGACATGCGCCGTCTGCACGTAGTCGCCACGCCAGTGGGTCGCGATCATGATGATGACCATCTCGACTTCGCGCGTCGACAGCGTCGAACGCTTGTTGAGATGGGTGCCGATCTGCTCCATGCCGGCGGCGACGGTCGGCGAATGGATCCAGACCCGGTAGGGCCCGAGGATGCGGCCGCGCCCGGCGACGAGCTGCTCGAAGATGGTCTTCTGCTCGGCGGTGAGCTGGTCCGGCGTGAGGTCGAGAAGGCGGCTCATGAGGTGGGTCGTCCCTTGGTTTGTACGGCTCGATGGGGAAGCGTAGCCGGAAAGGAGGCTTGGCGAAATCCGTGGCGCTAGGACTTCTTCCGCCATGCCTCCCAGAAATCGCGGCAGGAGTAGAACAGCGTCGGATAGCCGACCGTGAGCCCCTGCGGGGAGATGACGAGGCCGTCGGCGCCGAGCCTGCGGTTGGCATTGCGGGTCCAGCGCGCCACGCGCGTCAGCGTGAGGTGCTCCTCTTCGGCCGGATCGATGGTGACAACCAGAACGGTCTGGCGCTGTAGCTGCAACGTTGCGATGGCCTTGATCGCGCGCCACGGGATCGGCCCGGCCGTCACCCGCCGGTCGTGCAACCCGGCGGGCGAGAGCGTCACCGCGGGGCCGCGTTGCTGAATCAGCCGCACGATTGCCACCACGGTGCAGAAGCTGAAGAACACCAGCCCGCTATACCCGGCCGACGTTGCGGTGGGGTCGACGTTCATGTTCGGGAACAGCCGGAATGCGAGCGCCGCGGCGATGCCGGTCGACATCAAGCTGAACAGCAGCAGGGTGACCAGCCGCGCGGGCGAGGCGTAGAATTCGATCGTTTGCGATGTGTCGATGGACATATTTGGTGGACTGGGTCGGCCGGTTGCGTGCGTGTGGGTCGATGTAATGGCATCCAGGGGAAGGTATTCCCAGCGTGTAGAGCAGCGTGCTCCTAATTGCTACAGTGCGGCCAACGAAACAAGCCGCCGCCACGCGGGGGCATTGGGGGAGGGACCATCATGCTGACACGACGCAAATTCATTGGCACCACGCTGGGCGCCGGCACCGCACTGGCGACCGGCGTGCAGGGCGCGCTGCCGCAGGGCGCCAGGAAGCGCGAGATCGTCGACGCGCAGATCCATCTCTGGAAGGCCGAAAGCGACGACTGGAAATGGGTGCCCGGAGCAAAGCCGCAATTGCCGGATCCGTTCACCATCGAGCGGGCGCTGCCGCTGATGGACGAGGCTGGCGTCTCTCGCGCGGTCGTGGTGCCGCCGTCGTGGCCGGGCGACCGCAACGACTATGCCCTCGAGGCGGCCAAGCGCTATCCGAACCGGTTCGCGATCATGGGCCGCATTCCGGTGCAGGATCCGAAATCGGCCGCGCTGTTGCCGACGTGGAAACAGCAACCCGGCATGCTCGGCATCCGCCTGACATTCCTCACGCCGGCATCGGCCGCCTGGCTCAAGGACGGTACGATCGACTGGTTCTGGCCCGCGGCTGAAAAGGCCGGACTGCCGGTCATGTTCCTCGCCAGCATGCAGGGGCCTGCGTTCGAGCGCATCGCCGAGCGGAATCCGCAGCTCACGCTGATCGTCGACCACATGGGCGTCACCTCCGGCGTCGTAGCTGCCGGCCGCGTCGCCGAAGCGATCAAGGACACGCTGTCGCTTGCCAAATATCCGAACGTATCGGTGAAGCTGTCGGCCGCGCCGCTGATGTCGAAAGAGCCGTACCCCTTCAAGGACATGACCCCGCATATCCGCGCGCTGTTCGACGCGTACGGCCCACGCCGCTGCTATTGGGGAACCGACCTCACCAATTCGCTCGACCGGGCGACCTACCGCCAGCGCATCACGCATTTCACCGAAACGCTCGATTTCATGTCTGAAGACGACAAGGACTGGGTGATGGGCCGCGCGATCCTCGAACGGCTCAAATGGTCCTAAATTAGCGCATTCCAGCCGTAGGAATTCGGACACCAGGCCGAAAAAAAGTTTGACATCGCCGCCTACGGCCGCATTCGCGTGCTAATGGATCGGCGGGGCAGGGCAGTCCCGTCGATAGGAGAAGGCATGGCTGACGACGTGAAGCACGACAAGGCGGCTGCTGAAGCCAGGAAATCGCAGCAGGCCGCGGACGGCAAGAAGGCCATGTTGGACTACGAGGCTGAGGCTGCGGCCCTGCGTGCCAGGACCGAGAAGCTGAGGGCGCTGCGGCTTGCCCGCGAAGCTGCCGCGCCGCCCCCGCCGCCCAAGAAGGCCGCGGCCAAGAAGACCGCGTCGAAGAAGAGCGCGTCGAAGGAAAAGCCCCGACCGTTGTCGGACTGGTTGGACGAACAGCGCAAGGACGGGCGGCGCGACTAATCGCGAGCCTCGGCCGCCGGTGCGGCGACAATCGCCGGTGAAGATCGCTCATGCCAATCCTGATCGCCCTCGGCTCGCTCCTGCTGTTCGCGGCGGTGTTCGGGCCGCAATGGTGGGTGCGTCACGTGCTGGCGAAGCACGCCAGCGATCGCCCTGATTTCCCCGGCACGGGCGCCGAACTCGCGCGCCATCTCCTCGACGAAGCCGGGCTGCAGCAGGTCAAGGTCGAGCAGACCGACATCGGCGATCATTACGATCCCGACGGGCTGGCGGTGCGGCTGACGGCGCCGCATCATGACGGCCGCTCGATCGCCGCCGTTGCCGTCGCAGCGCACGAGGTGTCGCACGCAGTCCAGCATGCCCGCAGCGAGCCGGCCTTCACGCGGCGCTATCAACTGGTCAAGAACCTCGCCTGGATTGACCGTATCGCGAGCGTGATCCTGCTGCTGGCGCCGGTGGTGTTCGCGTTCGTGCACATTCCGGCGCTGCTGATCCTGCAACTTCTCGCCGGTTTTGCGCTGCTCGCATTCCGCGTCGCGGTTCACATCACGACGTTGCCGCTCGAGTTCGATGCCAGCTTTGGCAAGGCGCTGCCGGTGCTGATGCGTGGGCGTTATCTCGGCGCCGGTGATTTGCCGGCCGCGCGCCACGTGCTCAAGGCCGCGGCCTATACTTATGTCGCCGCGGCGCTGGCGACCCTGCTCGATATCGCCCGCTGGTTCCGGATGCTGCGATTTTAGCTACGACTACTGCCCGCCTGATCCGAGTTCGCCGTAGAAGGTGTAAGTCGGCAACCCGCGCCCGTGCACCTGAAGGGTCCAGTAGTTGAAGCTGCTGGAGTCGGTGCAGGAATTGCCGCGCCCGTGCAACACCAGAGTGATCCGCCGGTTCGGTCCGGTGCTGCGGCGGAAGATGCCGTCGCCGGCCATGGTGGTGCTAATCGTCCACTCTTTGTAGAGGTTCGGTCCCAAGCCGTGGTCCACGGTATCGCGTGGATCGACCTCGAAGATCGCGATCGACTGCGGCCGGACCAGCGACAGCGTGCCGGCGCGGTCTTTGGTATCGCGAAATGAGAACGAGATGCGGTCCTTGAGGCGGGCCACCGTCACCGTGAAGTCCTCGACTGGGGCCTCCATACCCGGGACCGGGTGATCGTCCCGCTCGCCGAGCACGAGCTTGGCCGTGCTGCGAAAGCTGAACTGCTCAAGCTGGGTGTTGAACTTCTGCACGTAGGCGCTGCGTTGCCCGACGAAGCTACAGCAGGCGCAGGCCATCGCGGGTGATAGCCCGGCGGTCGTGGCCGTGATCACGAGGACGGCGGCGGCAAACCACTTCATTGCGGCGTGAAGCATCGGGACCAAGCTCTCGGTTGCATGCGCGGCAGACTGCATCATTGTCATATTCCGAACATGCGCGGTAGGCTCGCGGTCAGAGGGAACGCCATGCCTGCAAGACGACGTCGCGCCTGCGCCGGCTGGTCTGCCGTGCTGTTGTCGCTGTTGGTCACTGAGATCCAGGCGCAGGAGTGGCCGATCCGGCCGGTGACGCTGGTGGTCCCGTTCGCGGCCGGCGGTCCGGTCGATACCGCCGCACGCATCATGGCGGCACGGCTGTCGGAAAACCTCGGTCAGCAGGTGATTGTCGAGAACGTCGGCGGCGCCGGCAGCATGATGGGCGGCAACCGGGTCGCCAAGGCTGCGCCCGACGGCTACACATTTCTGCACGGCAACCGCAGCACGCATATCTACAGCCAGATCCTCAGCAAGAAGCCGATGTACGACGCGGTGGCCGAGTTCGCGCCGGTCGCGGCCTTCGTCGAAAACGCCGCCGTCCTCGTGGTGCGCAAGGATTTCCCGGCGGCGACGCTCGGCGAATTGAGTTCGCAGCTCCGCACCAACGGGGCGAAGATGCAATTCGCCTCGGCGGGCGCAGGCTCGGCCTCGCATGTGGTGTGCGTCCTCCTCAACACCGCCATCGGCGTCGAGATCACGCACATTCCTTATCGCGGCACGGCGCCGGCGTTGCAGGACCTGATCGGCGGCCGCGTCGACTATCTCTGTGACATCATCTCCACCGCGATCCCGCCGATCCAGGCAGGCACGGTGAAGCCGCTCGCGATCCTGTCGTTGCGGCGCAACGCTGCGCTGCCCGATCTCGCCACCGCCGACGAGCAGGGTCTCAAGGGCTTCGACGTCGATGCGTGGAACGCGTTCTTTTTCCCGAAGGGCACGCCGGACGCGATCGTGCGCCGGCTGGCGAAGGCGACCAGCGACGTCGTCGAAATTCCTGCCGTCGCCCGGCGGCTCCAGGAGATTGGCCTTCAGGTCGCGGCGCCGGAGCGTCGCAATCCGGGCTACGTCGCGAAGCTGGTGAAGACCGAGCTCGAGACCTGGCGCAAGCCGCTGCTGGCGAGCGGCGCGTCGATGCAGTGAGCGCTCAGGTCTTCGATTTTGCGCGGGTCTTCCACTACGGTCGGCGCCTGCAACAAGTTCGGGAAGTGTGATCCGGATCACATACGCGCCAGTCGGGCTCCTCTAGGGTCAGGGCCAAGGTTAGGCCAATCGGAGGGGATACAAATGTCCGGGCAGGCGAGGTGGGACGTGAGCCGTTCCGACATCACCAACGTGATCCTGCGGGTCGTGTTGGCGGCAGTTCTGCTGGTGCACGCCGTCAGTCAATGCACCGCGCTCTGGCGCGCGTCGCAGATCAACGGTCCCGGTGCATTCCCGGAGGCGGCGATGCTCGTCTACGCCGCCGTTCCGCTGGTGATCCTCACTGGCGCCGTCATGCTCACGGTCGGTCTGATGATCCGCTTCACGGCGCTGGCGTTGATGTTGCTGCTGGCGGTCACCAGCGTGATCGATCTGGTGCTCTTCGGTGCGGCGGGCAGCGCGCTCGACTGGTTGCCGCGCTTCACTGTCATGTTCGGCCTGCTGGTGCCGTTTGTGACCGGCGGCGGCGGCCTGTCGATCGACGCCCTGATGGAGGCGCGCCTTGCACCCTGCGCGGCGCACTAACCTGCGCTGGTTGAACAGCAAAAGTCCGATAACAATCGTGATTAACAATTGTCGGCGGTGCGAAGCCGGGCGCTTCGTGCCGCATTTCTGCGCCTCAAATCGACATAGGTGACTGCATACCGCTGCATGCGCCGCAGCGCACCCCCCGACGGGGTGCAGCGGTCTGGCCCCTCGTTGGCCCGGTCCTTGCAGCGGCAAAAGGGCCGGGACCACAGAGGCCAAGTAAGAAAAGCCATGTCACTTTTGCTGACCACCTTCAACGGAATGCCGCGTGTGCGTGAAGCGGCATCCAGGCCCCAGCGCAATGGGGTTGTTGCACGCTTGCGTCGCATGAATGCGGTGCAGGCCTTCGCGATGTTCACGATCGCCACGATTGCGGCGCTGTCGATCGTCGGTGTCACGGTTGCGAACGAGTACCACTCCAATCCATGGCTGCTGTCATGGATCCCCGCGTATTGTTGCGTCACCAACGACTGCTGCTGGGAAGTTACCGAGAAGGACCTCGAGTCCCTACCGGACGACAAGTGGCAGGTACGCGCGACCGGGCAAGTGCGGGAACGCACCAATTGGTCGCCGGACGGAAAGTTCTACCGCTGCGCCTGCGACTATGACAGCGCAGCCGGCGTGTGGAACAGGCACGTCGGCGCCAACACGCGATGCCTGTTCGTGCCGATGCGATCGGCCGCGTTGAAGATGAAGACAGGCTGAGCGAAGCGGTGCGTGGCGGATTGACGCCGCGCGGTGATGCGTAACATCGCCGAGATGATTGCCCGGATCGGTCGCTCCGCTCCGGCAGCGAAGTCTTTCATTTTCAGATCAAGCAGGCTCAACGCCCGGAACCTCGCCCCGGGTTCGATGTCTCAGTGCCGTTGCTCACCTTGACCGGTGCGCCTACATTCGGTGGATGCTGCCGACCATCGAGTCCTATCACGCTCACATCTATTACGACGTTGCGTCCACGCGCGATAAGGCCGAACGGCTGCGCGAGCGCATCGGCGCTGCGTTCCCGGAGGCGATCCTCGGACGTTGGCACGACAAGCTCGTCGGCCCGCATCCGCAATCGATGTACCAGGTCGCGTTCCCGATCGGGATGCTGGCAGCGTTCGTTCCCTGGCTGATGCTCAACCGCGACGGTCTGACCGTGTTGCTGCACCCGGAAACCGGCAACGCCTATCGTGATCACACGGCGCACGCGGCCTGGTTCGGCGGCACGTTGCCGCTGCGCCTCGAAGTCTTCAAGAATGGCGACAGCGAGTGACGCGCGCCTCACGGAGAATTCCCATGACATGGATGGCCAATATCGCCCAGTGGGGCGTCATCTTTTTGCTGGCCGTTCGTTCGGCGCGGATCATCTATGCCGACCTCAGCGATAGCCACGCGCGCGCGACGCACGGCGTGCTCGGCGTGGTGCTCACCGAAGCCGCCTATGTCGGGCTATTTGCCGGCCTGCTTTGGTGGGGCGGCTTCTGGACCTTTCGATAGGCCGCGCGCCAGACGTCGCATTGCACTTGGCCCGGGCCGCGCTACGATTGCCGGCAAGGTCCGGGGAGAAACAGAACAGTGCCGGTGGAAACGCAAAAGGCGGCAATCGATCCGCAATACATCGTCGTGACCGAGCCGGTACGCGGTTCCGATATTCCCGTGCAGCTGATGTACATCGAGCTCTTCGACGGCGTCTATGCGCCGATCGGGTTGCGAACGCCGCGTGGCGAGGGGCCGTTCCCGCTGGTGCTGTTCGCATCGGGCAATGGCGGCGGCGGCATGGCCATGGTGCGTGAATTCACGCAGAACGTGAGCTGGACGCAGGAGGAGTTCCTGAAGGCCGGCTATGCCGTGGCGTGGCTGCGCTACCGCGCCGAGGTCGACTACGCCTACGACAAGATCGGTCCGCTGGTCGAGGATATGCGGCAGCAGCGACAACTGCTCAATCGCGGGCCGCTCGAATACGAGGACGTCATCGCCGTCGTCAAATACCTGAAGACGCTACCGTTCATCGCGCCAGAGCGGGTCGGCTACATGGGTATGAGCCATGGCGGCGAGATGGCGCTCAAGATCGCGTCGGAATATCAAGGCGTACGCGCCATGGTCGCGTGCGAGCCTGCGGCGCACGAGTTCCTGCGGCTACGTCCCGACGCGACCGCGCGCATCAATCCCGAAACCGGTCTGCTCGACGTCGAGCGCATGCTGATGCGGGAGCCGGAGAAGGTGCGTCCAAGGATCACCGAGGACGTGGCGCGCACGCGGATCGCGCCGATCAAGACGCCGATCTTCGTGCAGGGCCGCAATTCGGACGAGCTGCAGGGCATTTTCCGGGTCTGCTACGACCTGCTGGTCGAACTGGGCAAGGAGGCGCGCTGGGCGACCTACGAGCACGACGTGCATGGCTTCGTCTACGTCCGGCGGAACGAGGCGGGCGTGTACGCGCCTGATAGGGTGCAGCGGCAGGCGGTCGCGGATTCGATCGCGTTCTTCGACGGCTATCTCAGGGGAAGCATCTAGGCGCAGCCGCAAGATTCGACGCCGCGGCGTGCACCGCTCCGCCCGCCACCGGGAAGACTTGAATCGCTGACGCCATCAGGACGTCGCGGGCCGTTTCGCCTTCGATCCTTCCAGCGCCCAGCGGAACAGCGCCCACAGGCTACCGCCGGTCGCCATGCCGAGCACGTAGACCACGGCGATCAGGACCGCGAGCGGCGCGCTGAGGCGGAAGCTGAGGAACGCAACCGTCACGTTCTGAAGATTCTGGAATGCGAAGATCAACGTCGCCGCGGCGAGAACGGTGATCAGGGCCAAATGAAACCAGCGCATGTCTTGTCTCCGTTGCAATACGCGCCCCCGGCGCGGAAACGACTCTGCGTGACCACAATAGCACGCCGCCGCAATTGCCGCGCACTTGATCTCTTTTGAAACAAACTCGCGCGACCGCCCTTCTGGTCTATTCGTGCTTCCGCTGCATTTGTAATGAAGCATAACGTCCCTGCGGTGTTTATCTCGATAGCGACCACCCGCAGCCACCAAGCAAGGAGGCGTCCATGCGTATCGCTTTGATCGGTTTCGCAGTTCTTGCGATCGTCCTACCGGCCGGCGTGGAAATGGCCGACGCTCAATCCCCGCCCAAGCCGTGGTGCCTGCAAGCGGGGCGGGGCGGTCCGGGCGGCGGTCTCCTCGATTGCACCTACTACACCCTGCAGCAGTGCCTCGCCGCGGTTGGCGGAGGTACCGACGGCTGCACGCAGAACCCGGCGCTGGCGTGGGACCGGATCGAAGGCAAGCGCTACGCGCAGCCATCGCGGAGCCGGGAGCGTGCCGGCGGCTATTGAGGCGGCGGTGTACGCGGGCCGTTGGGCTTGCCACCGCGCCTCTCGATCAGCGTGACTGCCACCAGCAGCGCCAGCGCAATGGCCGTGCCGATGACGACCACGTCCCAGCGGCCGAGGCCGCAGGCATCGCGGTGGTGACCCACACCGTCGCGGCGGTGGTCAGGCCCTCGACCGTGCGCGCCTTGGCGTCGCGCAGGATCACGCCGGCGCCGATGAAGCTGATGCCAGAGGGATAACGCACGAACTGCAAAATGGCTCGTGTGTCGGATGGTCGCTGACGAGATATCAATTCCGTCCGTTACGCCTCATGCACTGCACATAGCCTTCATTGACCGCCTGGGATCCGACCCTGTGAACCCAGCGCCAACCACCGCCACGCCGTGGGATAATCGAGCCGCCATTTTCCAGGGCGCAGGTGCAGCCGACTTTGTCACGGAAGTTGTGCTTTGCGCATCTCGGATCAATGCGCTGGGCTTCAGCGGACGTTGCGAAAAGCGCGAGCGCGGCGGTGACGAATGCAAGTTTCGTGATCGTAGCAGGCATCGGATGGTCCCCCCAAAGTTGCGATGCAGTTAAACCGGTCTATTCAGCAAGGTATTGAGTGCGGGCTTCCGACGCAGGACCGAGTCGCTCATCCGCGGCCGTTCCTGATCATGCATTGCACGAAGCCTTCATTCACATGGCTTTGGCTGCCGCGCTTCGAATACCAGCGCTTGCGATTTGAGCCGGTCCTTCGGCCAACGCCACCACCATTCTCCAAAGCGCAGGTGCAGCCGATTTTGTCCCTCATCGTCATGCACCTCGGATCGATTCGTTGGGCATCGGCGTTTGTAGTGATGGATAAGAGCGCTACAGAAGCGATAGCTAGCCTCACTGTTTTGGCGAGCATCGAAATCGTCCTGGATGAAGGGGATTGCAGAAAGAAGGCGTTGGATACTGCGAACGCGCTTTGGTCAGCCTCGCACGTCAGCCATTGGGGCGCCCATTGCGCCGCATGCATGCAATATATCGGTCGTTATCTGCAATCGAGAATAGGTAGATTTTGGAGCGCGTTGCGCCGGGACTTCGCTCGACGCGACCTCCATTCCGCAAAAGGCATGTACATTTCAGTTGGTCTTTTGACTTCACACAGCGAGGGTGCACCCGCTGCGCATCGGCACTTGTCGTGAAGGCCACGGTGACGAGCACAAACGCGATGGTGACGAGCGCAAGTCTGACTGTGTTGGAAAGCACTGGCGTAAACCCCCGGGCTTTGTTTGGCATGCAATTAAAGGTAGTACTTCTGAAAGTATCGCCTGAGGGGTGACTCGGCAAGTGCTCGTTGTACGGTCAGCGCCGGGCGGCACACGACGGGAGCCGCCCGTCGACTGCGACGTTGAGTGGGGCCGATTATGGGCTCAATATCCGTTTGGAAGCTTTGACGAGGGCTGATGCCATGGCACGACGACCGAACGATACGCGAGAGACCGCCGAAGCGGCGTTCAAAAAAGCCACGACCAAAACGCTGGAGCCGCTGCCGAAGACGCAGTCGGTCCCCGGTGTGAAGGAGATGGTCTCGCTGCGCATCGACCGCGACGTGCTCGATGTCTTCCAGGAAGACGGACCCGGCTGGCAGGACCGGATTAACGCGGCGCTGCGCAAGGCCGCGGGATTGTGATGCGCAGCGGCCGAGCTTTTGTTACTTCGGCTTGACCGTCGGATAGATGTTGGCGCCGTAATATTCGCGGATTTCGGCGATCTGGTCGGGGCCGGGCGGTGCGTATTGCAGCCGCTTGCTGGTGAACGTGCCGCCCATGATGCGGTCGAGCTTCACCGACATCTCGCCCATCTTCACCAATGTGGTGATGCCGTTGAGGATCGGTGCGCCCGACGGCGTCGTATAGACACCGGCGTGTGCCAGAAGCGCCATGACCACGCCGCCGGCCGCGATCACCACCTCGGCGCCGGCATCGGTGTTGGCCTTCGCGGCAGTCTGGAATTGGCCGATCAGGTCGCGTTGCACCTCCATGTTCTCGAAACCTTCGTCGAGGTTGAGGATGCGGTCGGTCTTCATGCGGTTCACCGCAGCGAGCCGATCCTTGAGGCCGTAGTGCACGACGTTCTCGACAATGCGTGGCGTGAACTTCTCGTTGATCGTCACCAGCGAGAAATTCGCGCCCATCATGCAGGCGACGTGCAGTGAGGTCTCGCACAGGCCGAGCACCGGAAAGTTCGCGATCTCGCGGCACTCGCGCAAGCCCGGATCGGCTATGTTGCCGATCAGGAAGGCGTCGAAACCGCGTTCCATGGCGACGTGGACGTTCTCCATCACCTCGCCGGTCTCGAGGAATTCCAAATAGCGGTACTGGTCGGCGAAGCCGCCGATCTTGGTGATGCCGTGGATCTCGATCTCGGTGTCGGGATCTTTGACCTGGTCGAGGATTTGCCGCAGATATTTGGGGTAGGACTTCCACTTGGTCTGGAAGCGGCTCATGCTTTGGTACCAGATCTTCATCGCCATTGTTCTCAACCTTCTCCGTCATTCCCCGACGTCATTGCCGGGCTTGACCCGGCAATCCATCATTGGGAATGACTCATTGTCTTGATGGATGCGCGGGTCAAGCCCGCGCATGACAGACCTTATTCCGGAAGGAAAGATTACATGCTCCACAGGCTCGTGTTCGCAGCGCTCGTTATCATGATGTCGATCAGTGCTGTGCGCGCCCAGGACGCCGCCTATCCGTCGCGGCCGATCCGGTTGATCGTGCCGTTTGCGGCCGGTGGCGGCACCGACACCCTATCGCGCATCTTTGCGCAGGTGCTGTCGGAGCAGCTGAAGGGCACCGTCGTGGTCGAGAACGTCGGTGGTGCCGGTGGATCGATCGGCACCGGGCAGGCGGCGAAGGCGGCTGCCGACGGCTACACGCTGCTCAGCGCGACGCCGTCGATCGCGATCAATCCGCATATCCAGAAGAACGTGCCCTACAACGTGCTGCGCGACTTCACGCCGGTGGTGCAGATCACCACCAGCCCAGCGGTGCTGATCGTCAACAAGAATGTCCCGGTCCAATCGGTCGGCGATCTGATCGCGCTGGCGCGCGCTAAGCCCGGCATGATCAGCTACGGCTCGGCTGGCATCGGCTCGTTTAATTTCCTCGCGGCGGAATTGTTCAAGGCGATGACTGGCGTTGATATGGCGCACATTCCCTATCGCGGAACCGGGCCGGCGTTGATCGATCTGATCGCCGGCCGCATCGAGGTCCAGTTCGAGAACGCGCCTGCGGTGCTTGGCCAGATCAGGAACGGCGAGCTCAAGGCGATCGCCGTCGGCACGCGGCAGAGTTCGTCGATCCTTCCCGATCTGCCGACAATCGCCGCGACCCTGCCCGGCTACGAGTCCAGTTCGTGGCTCGGCCTGCTCGCCCCCGCGGGTACGCCGCCGCCGGTGGTCGAGCGGTTGAACGCCGCGATCAACAAGGGGCTCGACGACGAGGCGGTCCGAAAGCGGTTAGCAGCGCTCGGTGTCGAGCGCGTCGGCGGCACGGCGGATGCGTTCGCTGCGTATTTGCGGACCAAGGTTGAAGAGACCGACAAGATCGCGAAGGCCGTCGGGCTGAAGCCGGAGTAGGGGATTGTTGCCCCGGACTTTATTCCGATATTCCGGCAGCGTCTCTGTCTTTTCAGTTCCCAAACGACTCGGTATTCGGGAGCCCCTATATTCCAGGAGGGATAACAATGCGTTCGATTGCGTTTGTCTCGGCCGCCGCCGTCGCATTCACGCTCATGTGGCAGTCGCCCGTTGGCGCTCAAACGAACCAGCAACAGGCGCGCAGCCTTGGCCAATGCGTGAAAATGGCCAATGCGCGGGGTTGGTCCCGTGCAGGCGAAAAAGGTCGTTGGCCCTTCATCAAGAAGTGCATGCAGGGCGGTAGCGTTGGCTAGAGGCGAAAGCCGCCCGGCGATCCGGGCGGCTTTCGTCGCAACGCTACTTCAACGGACCTAGTGCTCGGACGACCAGTTCGAGCCTGACCACTGGGCATCGCCCCAGTTCTGCCCACGCCCCTGCCGGTGAGCGACACGCACGCCACCACGCTGGCGGGTCGCCGAGCGACCGCGCTGCGCATAAGCATTCGCCGTGCCGCTTCCATTCGACCAATTGCCGTCGTCCCAGCCGTTCTGCTCGCCCGAGGATCGGACGTTGGCGGTGCGAACGCCGGCGCGCTGCCGCGACGCATAGCGAGCGCCCGAAGGTTGCTGTGACGCCATCCGCACGCGTGCAGTGTTGTTGCGGTGGGCAACGTTCGTGTTGACCCCGTTTCGCCAACCGTCGGTGCCGACGTGGATGTGGGCTGAATTCCCGTAGGTCAGGATCGTATAGTTGGTCTTGCGCAAGGCGCTGAGCGCGCAGGCTCGGTTCGAGAACACCGCATCGATCGCGCCGTTGGTGCCATTGCAGAACGAGTGCTGCGACACGCGACCGGTGCCGGCGATCCGCGCGCCCGGCCGGTGCGCCGAGACGATTTTCGCGGAGCCGCACTGGGCTTCGACCTGCTTAATTGCGCTCACAAGATGCGCCGGCGTGCAGCTCGTGGAATGTGCCTGCGCCTGGGTGGATACGGCGACCGCGGCCGCAAGGATGATGAGCGAGGTTCTTATCGTTCGTCCAGTCAACATCGATACTCCTTAACTCTGACACTCACTGGTTTTGGGGGTGCAGCCTCGGTAAGCGCTTGGCTTCGTGGAGGCAGCAATGTGCTGGCCGTGGGATGTGACGACAGCAGGGCGGCAATCCAACGATTGTTGGGTGCAAATCGGGTCCGCCTGCCTCGTTCGCGGCCGCATCGTATTGAGCACACTTTATGAGCGTGTTTGCGCGCCCGCGCGCGCTACTGATTTTTACGCGGCGTTCTCACAAACACTACGCGGGATGCTCACAAACACTTGTGCGCTTGCGAACTAGCCTGTTCGCATCTGCGTCATTAATTCATCGGTACGGGCGATTGCAGTGGGCAACTGCGGTAACGCCGCTCCCTCGAAAACGAGGGCGCGGATCGTGATCCCGGTCTGTTGCCTGCTAATAACGAAGGACGACTTCCATGAAACTTCCCATCGCACTTGCGACGGTTTTCCTCGCCGCGACCACGGCGCTGCCGGCATTCGCGGCCAGCGCGGCTCCGCGCGACACCGTCCGGTATGAGCAGGATTATCGCGGCGGCTTCGACGCCTATGCCGCATCACCGAGCGTCCAGCGCCAGGCGGCTTCCGGTTGGGGCCATTGTATCAGCCGCAGCGTCGAGTCGGACGCCAGAAGCGCATTCCCGAGCTGGGATGTTTGCTCTCGCGGCAGCCGCGGCTGATTGCACGTCGTATTGAAAAAAAACTCGCAGGATGGGTTCGGCCCATCCTGCGAGTTTGTTATTCGCGCCAGATGCTGGTGCGAGTTGCCGCTTACCGAACGACTCGTGCGCGATAGGCGCGGCGCGATTTCTTGCCGCTGACACGGACCACGCGCCGCTGCACGACCCGCGGCGGCTCCTGGTAGGTCGGGCCGACGCCGAGCACGCCTTCGATGCCTCCGATCACGCCGCCGACCGGCGCGCCGACGACGGCGCCGATCGGGCCCGCGATCCGCCAGCCTTCATTCGCTCCATGCGCGAAGCCGCCGGGAACGCCCTGCGCCTGGGCCGCGAACGGCACAGCCATGGCGGCGACGATGACGCTTGCGCACAACAGTTGAGATTTCACGTGTGACACCCCTTTTGTTCTTACTACGACGGTGTCAGACGCCAGCGAACCTGGGCGCTGGCGTGACGATGATGTGGCGAGGCGAAAATTACCGGTGCGACGGCACGTTTTACCCGGGAGTGTCGCCAATTCATCACGAATGGAACTTCAATCATCATGGAGGCGGTACGATTGTGCTGAAGGCGCGATGCGGACGTTGGAAGCTTTCCAACAAATCGACTCGAAGTTGAGGAGCCTGAAACCGGCGATGCAGCCGCGCGTTTGTGATGGTCGAACATCACCGGTTCCGCACCATGGATGCGCAGGTCAAGGCCTGGAAGCGCGCGGCCGATGAGCTCGCCGCGGCGCCCGCGCTCGATCACCGGGCGGCGGCCGAACTCGCCATCGAGATCGCGCGGCGTCAGGGCGCCGACACGGGGTTGCAGCAGGCGGCGGCGCAGGCGCTGCCCAACCTGCGCGCCGCGCTTGCAAAGGGCGCGGACCGGGGCAGCAAGGCGGTCGCCGAGCGGCGTTTCGCCATCATGCGCGACGCATTGCATGTGCTGGCCTCGCCGCGCTTTGGCAAGCGCGAGAGCCCGGGCCGGGTGCTGACGCCCGAGGAGCATCACCGGCGGCTGCTCGGATTGCCGTTTGATCGCCGCCTGTTCGGCCCCGAGATCAATGCAGCGTACAAGCAGGCGGCGAAGAAGGTGCATCCCGACGCCGGCGGCAGCGAGCACGATTTTCTGGCGCTGTCGCAGGCGCGCGATGCGTTGATGAAGCGGGTGTGAGGGCGGGGTGCCCTCAGCCGATCATCTTACTTACGCGGCAGCGTAACGGGGACGAAGCGCGGGTCACGCGCCTTGACGTTCGAGTCGCGCGAACCGGGCAGACGCACCATGTTCTGCAAACGGGTCAGAAAGATCTCGGCCAGCATTGTCGCCTCCTCAGTGTGATTGGTTGTAGTGGCCGTTGGTTGCCGCTCGCGCGCCAATGGTTCGATTGTGACAGTGAAATCGATTGTGACAGTGGGGAAGTGTGACAGCGCGATTGTGACAGAGGATTTGTGACACCGGGCAGGCGGCGCGACGCACGGAATCGCAGCGCCCGGACAATTGACGCTTCGTACACCGTTCCAAGGCATGCTGGTGGACGAGCGCCCGATTTCGTTGGACTTCTTCTTCCGGCCATAACCGTCAACATCAGAGATATTTTATGAAAATGCGCGCCGTCGTTGCTGCCATCGCTCTGTCCCTGCTGGTCAGCCCTTTGGCCGCGCAGCAGGAGGTCTCGCTGGTCGGAACCTGGACCGGTGAGCGAGATCGTTCCGCGAAAGTCGAGGGCTACAGGAGCGGCACCGCGACGATGGTCATCACCGAGCAGAAGGGCCGCGCCTTCAAGGGCTACCTGCTCCGCTCGAATGCCGACGGCGACGTGAAGGAAGATCTCTGGGGTGCGTTCACGCCTGGCGCCCGCCTCATGGCCGGCGCGGACGATGAAGGCTTCTATCAATTCATGCTCATCGACGTGAACACGATCGACTATTGCTATACCGAGGCCGGCAAAGCGCCGCGCGCGGTCTGTGCGCGCCTGGTGCGGAAACAGTAGCGATGGATCCGCGCCCGCCGTTACTTCGTCACCTGCGCCACCGGCGCCGGCAATTTCGGTTGCAGACAAGCCGCTGACATTAGGTAACGCAAGGTTAGGGTAACCCCCAAACTTTGGTGTGCTCGTCCGGGCCATTGACTGATCGAAAGATTCTGCGCCGGAGCGCGAGTCTTGCGCCGAAGTTGGTAATATTCGGGTGCTCATTTGCCGCGCTTCGCGACAGTTGAATCATAATCATCGAAATGTGCGCAAGCTATTCGCTGGCCGATGACTAGGTGGGAGGAGGTCGGCCCGAAACGCGGGACGGCAGCGGTATCCGCGCGCGCGTTCCTGCGAAATGCGTGCGTTGCGGATCGTCGCATCGCTCCGGCAACAACCCAAGGACATCTGCCATGAAACTCCCAATTGCCATTGTCACGCTGTTCTTCGCCTGCGGCACGCTGCCCGTGGTCGCCGCGACATCAGGTCCGATCTCGGCTGCCTTGCGCGATGCTGCGGCGACTCCATTCGAGGCTGTCGCGGAACGGACCAACTCGCAGGTTCAGCGCCAGCGTCAGCGCCCGCGCAACACTCGCGCTTATCGGGACGGTGCCAACGCCTGGGCCGCAGAGCCCGGCCCCCGCGTTCAGCAGAACCCGGGCAATCCGGGCTGGGGCCACTGCGTCCAAGGCCTCGGCTTGGAGGCCAGCAGCGCGTTCCCGAACTGGGCCCGCTGCTGATCGCCCGGTCTAGCTCGCACGGCATCTGCCGCGCCAGCTGCGCCAAATATTGGCAAGGTCAGCTCGCGGGATGGGTTCAAACCCGTCCCGCGCGTTTTCATGTCGGCTTGCTCACCGCCTGATGAATCGCATTGCAGTGCCGCGCGAGATTGTCGTGCGCGGCAACGAATTGCTTCAGCGGCGTGTTGATATCGTAGAAATAGATGTTGGCGATGAACCCGTAGATACCGGCGTCGATGCTGGTGGGCTTGTCGCCGTGCACATAGCCTGAAGCCGGGATGAGGGTCGCGAGCGCGCCGAGATCGGCGAGGCCGCGCGCCATCGCGGCGACGGGCTCATAGCGGCCGATGCCCTGGTAGTGATAGCGCTGCGCGTTGAATTCCTTCGCCTTGAGCAGGCCCGCCTCCGTCACGCTGGCGGGATGCTCGCGCAGCAGCGCATTGCGGAACGCCGGCCAGTAGCGCTCGTCCTTCCAGCGTGAATACGACATCACCCAATAAAGGTCGTCGAGCGTGCGCGTGGCCATGAGGTTGGTGGCGCGCTGCGCGTCCGTGAGCGCGGCGTCGAGCGTCACGCCGTATTTCCTGGTGACGTAAGCGAGGATGGTCTCGCTGTCGCTCACCGTCTCGCCGCCGTCGACGATGTAGGGAAGCTGCCCGCGCGGCGCCTTCGACGCATCGAAGATGTGCTCGTGCGTGAACGGCACCCCGGCGAGCTTGAGGAAGGCATAGACCTTCAGCCCGTAGCCGTTGTTATCGGCGACGCCGAACAGGGTGGGGTAGGAGTAGAGGGTCAGCATAGGAATTCCGGTGCGCTTCGCGAACCGAACCCGTGCCGGCCTTCAGTGTCAAGCGATGCGCTCTATGATGAAACGTCTGACGCTGGCTGATGGCCGAGGTGACGAAACGCACCGCTCAAAGAAGCGGCCCGCACTCGGGGTTTGGGCCGCTGGGAGGTATGGGAGGTACGTGTGTGTTGCCAGCGGCCGTACACGCGACCACAGGCTTAGCCATTGTCCATAACTACCGGCGATGCGCAATAATCAAAGTTGTTCCACGACATACCTCTTTTGGGGGGGGAGCGCTCCGCCTCACCCGCCGGGAGCGGTGGCGAGTTACCTCGCACCTAACCCGCCACATCAGGGAGCTTGAGGAAGGCGTAGACCTTCAGCCCGTAGCCGTTGTTGTCGGCGACGCCGAACGGAGTGGGTAGGAGTAGAGCGTCAGTATGGCGTTCACCCGGCTTGGTCGCCATGCGCGCGGTCGGAATGCCCGAGCGAGCGGCCGGGCGCGATGCGGTCGCGCACCAGCTGCTTGAGCTCGGTGATTTCCGGGAAGCGCTTGTGCTCCTTGCGGGACCAGATCAGTGCGTCGTCGGCGCGCACCTCGAACACGCCGCCGCTCGCGTCGGGGGTGAGCGTCACGGAGCCGATCTCCTCGGCGAACGTGGTCAGGAGCTCCTGCGCCATCCATGACGCCCGCAACCCCCAGCCGCACAGCCGGCAATAGGTGATCTCGACATTGGGCTTTGCGGGATGGGGCTTCGGGGGCATGGGACGCTCATGGGGACAGTCGTCCCATTGTAGCCCGGCTTGAGCGACCCGCCTACGCTCGCTTCGCGAGCTACGACGGGCTCTTGGTCCGCCGAAGAGCCTGGGCGCGAAGGCGGAAGCGAAAGCCGGGAACATCGGCGTTACCGATGCGGGCCGATATGGAAACGCATCGCCGTCAGCGCGCCGTCGAAATAGGTGATGGGCCGCCACAGATAATAAAGCACGCCGCCGTAGCCATCCGGGAAGATGACGTAGGCCTGCTTGTCGCGCTCCCAAACCTCGATGTGGGTCTGCCGGAAGCCGACATAGGTGCCGATGTAGAACGCGAGGGCAATGATGAGGAGGCGAATTGGTTGGGACATGCTGCGATCTCACTGCGCACGGGCGCGCAGCCAGGCGAGGACTGGCGGATAGGCGCGTTCGCAGGTGACCGGCGCCACGCCGAACTCGCCATGCGCAAGGTCCTCAAACAGCAGGAATTCTTTGTCCGCCGAGCGGATACGCTGGAAGAACATCGCGTTGGTGACGCCGGCATTGGCGATGCGGTCGCGCCCGCCGGCGATGCACAGGGTGGGCAGGGCGATGCGCTCGTAGTGATCGGAGTAGACGACGTCGGGCGCGCCGGTGTCGCTCACGAACGCTGCCGAACGGATGCATTTGGCGAACTGACGCAGCACGCCCGCCTGCAGCCGGTCCGCCATCAGGCGCCGGCCGCGATGGACGACCGCGGCGCGGTGGTGGCGCGCTCCGGTGACGGACGACGACAGGTCGAGCACGCGCTGCATCGCGCCCATGTAGAAACCGCGCGAGCGTTCCTGCCAGGCGCTGGGCAGTCGCTGCCACCAGTCCGGTCGACCCGGCTTCGGCCGCAGTCGTTCCATCGGAATGCCTCCAGTGGCGGCGAGCGGCCGTTCCAGCCACAGCGCGCGCGACAGCATCTCGAATGGATAGTTGTTCTGCGTGTCGCGTACCCACCGGCTGAACAATCGGCGCCAGTCCAGGCGGCTGCCGTCGTAGACCGAGGCGGGCCATTTCAGCACCGCCGGCATTTCGATGAACACGCTACCGCGCAACGCTGCTTGTCGCGCCGCCGCGACAGGTTCGGACAGAACGATGTGATCGGCGCCGGACGCATCGCGCTCGCGAACCGCGCCGACGAGATAGGCACCGAGCATCACGGCGCCCATGCTCTGGCCGGCGACCAGCGGCCGCTCGCCGGTGACGCGCGCCACATAGTCGATCACCGCAGGCAGGTCGCAGGTGACGTAGTGATCGACGTTCCAGTCGCGCTGGCCGATGGGCGGCTCGCTATGCATCGACGGCCAGCCGCAGCCGCGGACGTTGAGCATCCAGACGTCGAAGCCGTGCGCCTGCAATTGCGATGCGAAGCTGCAATATTGATAGTCGGCGGTGCGGACGTCGGGCAGATCCCACTGATCAGCGTTGGCGCCCAGGCCATGCGCCAGGATGACCGGCACGCCGCCCGCGACCGGCCGCCGCTTCACGGCGATGCGTGCGCCATCGGGGGTGGGAATGTGTACAACCGTCGCCGCGGCCGGATCGGCCGGCGATGCTCTTTCCAACGACGGGCTGTCCACTGTCATCGGGATGTCACGAGTCCTTGAAGTTGGCGCTCTTGATGTCGTTGCTTCATGCTGGGTGGCCTTTGCGGTGACCGTAAGGCAATCGGCCCGACGCGAGATGGCGATCGGCGCATGATACACAGGGCGGACGCGGGAGATAGTTAGCGACCTTCGGCTCTTGCGCCCTGCGTGCCCGACCCTAACTGTTGCGCAGTCGATTCGTCCGAATGGAGTTTTAATGCCGCTTTCCATGTATCAGTCATCGATCCCGCTGCTCGTGCGCGGGCTCGAGAATCTTTCCGCGGTGCTGAAGAAGGGCGCGGCGCATCCCGACGCCGCTTCGCTGGTCGAGGCGCGGCTCGCGCCCGACATGTTCACGCTCGCGGGGCAGGTGCAACGCGCGAGCGACACCGCCAAGGGCTGTGCCGCGCGGCTCGCCGGCATCGATAATCCGAGCTTTCCGGACAACGAGACCAGCTTCGCGCAGTTGCAGGAGCGCATCGCCAAGACGATCGATTTCTTGCAAGGCGTGAAGCTGGCGCAGATCGACGGCAGCGAAGACAAGGCGATCTCGTTCAAGGCCGGGCCCAGCGTGCTGAATTTTACCGGCGCAAGCTATCTGGCGACGTTCGTGTTGCCCAACTTCTATTTCCACGCGACCACGGCCTACGACATCCTGCGGCACAAGGGTGTGGGCGTCGGCAAGCTGGATTATCTCGGCGCGATGCCGACGCAGCCGGCGGCGTGAGGGCCGATAACGATGAAGATGCCGATGAAGACGACGATTGCGTCACTGATGCTGCTCGCGCTGGCCGCGACCAGCGCCGATGCTCAGGACGCGCCTGTTCCCGCCCGCGACATCGTTCAGGCCTATACCCAGGACGGCGCAGCCGCGCGTGAAAAATATGCCGGCAAGCCGATCGTGGTCAGCGGCGCGGTCGGGCGCATCAACCTCAACCAGTTCGGCCGCGACAACATGATCCTCGACGGTCAGAACATCAGCAACGGGCTGCTCGTCACGCTTGCCCAGGGCGAGTCCGCGAAAGGTGTTGCGGTCGGCCAGAACGTCGTTCTGCGCTGCGTCATGGAAAAGCAGAATATGTACGGCGGCGAATGCCGCTTCGCCGGAACCGGCCCGGCCCGCTGAATACGGCGGCTTGAGAGCCCTGTAGCCCGGTTTGAGCGCAGCGAAAGGCGGGGCGCGTCCTCTGTGATCCCCGGATTTTCGCTGCGCTCAATCCGGGCTACTTGTAATGGGCGCCCGCAAACGCACCTGTAGCTCAATCCGGGCGACGCGCTATGATGTGATTCTCAACCGGGAGAATCACACATGGCTCATTCATCCGCGCTTCGCGCCACGCTTTCCGCGGCGGTCCTGCTGGCGGCATCAGGCCTCGCATCGACCGCGCAGGCGGACACCTGCTCCATCTCCTTCACGGTGGTCAAGGCGGGCTTTGTGGTCGGCGGGCAGGGTGGCTCGGGCTCGATGCGTTGCGGGGACCGGACCTACCGGATTTCCATCGGCGGCCTGAGCTATGGCTTCATGATCGGCGCCTCCGAGACGCGTTTCAGGGGCACCGCCACCTTCAACGGCAGCCCCCGCAACGTGGCCGGGGTCTACGGCGCGGGCGGTGCGGGCGCCGCCATCGGGCGCGGCGCGCAGGCGATCGTGCTGGCCAACCAGAGCGGCGCAGTGCTCGCGCTCACCGGCTACCAGCGCGGGCTGCAGATCAACGCGGACCTGAGCGGGCTCGCCCTCTCGATGCGATAGGACGCAAAGCGACAAGCGCCGTCGCAGCACGATGGAGGTTGGCATGCGGACGCTGGCAAAATTCATGGTGGCCATCTGTCTGGCTTGCGCGGCCATGACAGCACAGGCTGCGGCGCAGGTGCTCAAGGTGCCGTGCCGGGATATGGGCGACGGACGAACCCTCATCGACAGCGCCTATCTGCCCGATAACGCAAAGAATGCGCGCTACACCATCATCGCAACCCAGCCCGCCAGCATGGCGGGTGAGTGGGCCAACAAGATCTGCACGATCAGGCTGCGCCGCTAGAGCATGATCCCGAAAAAGCCCACCCCGGACTTGATCCGGGGTGGGAAGCGGTTTTCGGAAAAGATCATGCTCAATCGAGTCCAAGCGAACGGGGACTACCCATGAATCTGTCAGGCCAAAGTCTGCTCATCATTTTGCTGGTCGGTCTCGTCGCGGGGTTTCTGGCGGGCAAGATCGTCACCGGTTGGGGCCTCGGTCTCATCGGCAACATTGCGATCGGAGTCGTCGGCGCGCTGGTCGGAAGCTGGCTGTTGCCCAAGCTTGGGGTCCGCATCGGCAGCGGCATTGTCAGCCAGATCGTCGTCGCAACGATCGGCGCGATTTTGGTGCTGCTCGTGATCGGATTGCTACGCGGTGGCAGACGACGGTGATCGCAGGTCAGCCGCCGATTACGTCCGCGCTCTAGCGTGGCGCAGATCGTTTCACTTCGCGTTCAGTAGGCTCAATAAGAATCATAGGGCGACTCAATAGTTTTTTCATCGCGACTGGCATCGCCTTCTTCACTTCACCTAACCGCTCCGGGTCTGTCGATTCGACGCCGGTGCGAGTCTTGCCGACACCAGTCAAGAGGTTGCCGCTCTGATATTCCAGCGTCAGTGACCCAACATCGAGCAATTCTCCGGCCTTAACGTGAAATCTCGCGTACGGCCCCCGGAACGTAGTTCCGGCCGATGTAAAGTGAGAGGTTCGGCATGTGACCGAGCTGAGGAGATACTGGCCGGCCTTCATCGCCACCGGGCCATAGTTCTTGGGTTCTCCCAGTAATTTGTACCTGCTCTGGATCGATGGGATCGGCCGATACTTGCCATCAACCATCCGAACCACGCCGGCTCGCGTCGAAAAGCATTTCTCCTTGCTGTTCACGAGCGTATTTTGAAAGATTGTCGTGCCGACAAACACCAGGCCTGCGCCATCGGCGGCCTTCGCTTCGTCTCGCAAAAATTTCAAGGTCGTTTCGTCAGATGGCATTGCAGCATTGTCTTGAGCGTTAACACGGAAGCAGGCGCATGCCACAATTATCAACGCGGCAAATGCCTTGAGTGCAAATCGACGCATAATCCCCCCTGGCCGCAGCCGTTCACCTCGAGAGCCCGCTCGGCGGACTAAAGTACCGTGATCGGCGAGGTCAAGAACAGGGCACTACGCCGCGCTCGTCGGAAGCTGGCTGTTGCCTATGCTGGGAGTCCGCATCGGCAGCGGCATTGTCAGCCCGATCGTCGTCGCAACGTCTTGAGCGGGCGGCTGCCGCAGCGTCAGGCCCCCATTAAATTTGGGGTGTTGCCGAATAGCTACAGACCAGGGTGGATTCCAGGGGCTAAAATTCGGGAATCAAACAAGACCCAACGCAGGAGTCGCGGCGCCGCGTTCATGATCTTTTGTGATCATCGGGAGTTCGCATGATGAAATCATTGGTCATTCGTGCCGCGGCGGCCGTGCTTTTCGCTGCGCCGGCCATTGCGGCTTCCTTGGGGCCTTCCTTGGCAGCTGATCTTCCTACCAAGGCGCCGATCGTGGCCGCGCCGGTGGTTTACAGTTGGGCCGGATTTTACATCGGCGGCAATGTCGGCGCCGCTTGGCAGCACGCGTCGTTCAGCTCCACCCTGATTGGCTGCAACATTGTGGGATGCGCCAACAATCTTCCGCATATCGGGTTTGATCCGGCGATCGCGGCTGCCGGCACGGGATCGAACACCAAAGTGGGTTTCACCGGTGGCGGCCAGATCGGCTACAACTGGCAAATCAATACGCTCGTGCTCGGCGTTGAAGCCGACATCAACGCCATGTCCGGCAAGCCCGCGCTTGGCGCCACGGCTAATGTCTCGGCGCCCAGCACGGGGACATTCACGCTAGCGACGACGGCGAACGCAGATTGGCTGTCGACCGTGCGCGGGCGTCTCGGTTTTGCGGCAGACCGTTATCTTGTCTATGTCACCGGCGGCGCCGCCTTCGCGCACATCAAGTCCAAGCAAAGCTTCAGCGACGTCTGCTGTACGCAGTCGACGCCGCTGACGACATTCACGACGTCAAGTTGGAAGACCGGATACGCCGTGGGCGGCGGCGCAGAATATGCGTTCGCCGGCAACTGGTCGCTGCGCGGCGAGTACCTCTATGCCGGGGGCTTTGGCAGCGTCGGCGGTTCCTTTGTGGCCACGGCGACCAACGGCAACGGTGACCTGCACACGGGGTCCGCCAAGCTCAGCATTCACCAGGCGCGCGCAGGGTTGAACTTCAGGTTCAACTGACGAGCTAGAAGCCCGCCAAAACCCATCGTCAGTTCGGAACCCGATGCGATGGGTTTCGCAAGGGCTAAGCCCATCGTGCGAGCTCTGATGATTTGCTATTTCCGCAGAATCTTCTCCATTGCCTTTCCCTTTGCCAACTCGTCGATCAGCTTATCCAGGTAGCGAATTTCCTGCATGGTTGGCTCTTTGATGTTTTCCACCCGGACACCGCAAACCGCGCCCTTGATCAAAGTCCTCGACGAATTCGGTTGAGGCGCTTCCGCGAAGAACGTCTCAAAGTTCGTTTTCTTTTTCAGTTGGGCTTCGAGTGCTTTCTGGCTGTATCCCGTCAACCAACGAATGATTTCATCGACTTCTGTTTTCAAGCGTCCTTTTTTCTCCGCCTTGGCAACATAAAGCGGATAGACGCTTGCGAAGCTCATTGTATAGATCCGGTGTTTTGTCATGATACTTACGTTGCCCTTACTTCCTTATCATTTGGCGATGCGGTGACGGTGTAAGTTCGTAGCCCGGCTGGAGCGCAGCGGAAGCCGGGATCGTGCCGCTTGAAGGTCCGCCCCGGATTTCGCTGCGCTCAATCCGGGCTACGCTTGCTCAACCCATCCTACGCGACCACGGCCTCCAACATCTTACGGCACAAGGGCGTGCGGGTCGGCAAGATGGATTGTCTCGGGCCGATACCGATGCAGCCGGCGGGGTGAGGGCGGCCGACGAGATTTTGGCTTATATTTCCGAACTGGAAGACACCAAGGGAGAGAGGCCCATGGATATCGTCGCCCTCTGGCGCAGTAAGCGCCCCAATCCCGCCGATGCGCCGCGTGCTGGCGTGCAACTCGCGTTGGCCGGTGGGGTCACGCTCACCCTCACACAGGAGTGCCAGGTCGCGCTGCCTTCGGGCAACAAGATCCCCGAGGTGCGCGTCACGGTCACATCCAGTCGTCCCGGCGTGGCCGCGCAGGTCAACGTCTACGCCAACGTCAACAGCCCAGACGGCAACTACCAGGGGCCCACCAGGCTGGTGGGCACGGGCCAGTTCACCGCAACGAGTTCCCAGGTCGAGATTGGCTTCATCGTGCAACCCTCCGGCTTCCCGGTGCTCGGCGTCGGCTCCGAGGCCATCTGGGCGGACGGTGAGGAGCACAGCCTCACGCTCGGCTATTGGCAAATCGCCTGCAATCCGTGGGTCTGGTGGAATTGGCTCGCCCCCGTCGCCGGCGTTTTCACCCGCTGAGTGATCCTCATGAAACAGCGCTTTACGGTGACCGTGTAAGTCGTCACCGTAATCCCGCAATCCGATACGCGGTGGTTCGGGCAGGCGATGGTGATCTCGGATTAGCGCGTAGGACGGGTTGAGCGCAGCGAAACCCATCGCATTTCCATTTTGACGAAACGATGGGTTTCGCAAGAGCTCAACCCATCCTACCGGCGACCCGCTATCCTTTCACGTCGGTGTCCGGGCGGTCGCCGCCGCGCGCAGTTTCTGAGTGCCACTTACCATTGGCGTCCTCGTATTCGATTGCCTCGGTCCGTCCCGGCACGCGCTGCTCGGCGGCAGCGCGGCGCGCGGCTGCCAGCGCTGCCTCGTGCGTGGGAAAAGCTTCCGAGAAGGTGCCGTCGACCGTGTAAGCCCAGCCCTCTTCATGGCGGACGACCTTGTAGGTCACGTGCGACATGGTTCACCTGCCTTTTGTTTGATCGGCTTCCTAAGGAGATACGGTGACAGTGTAAGCCATCAAACGTGATCCTGTTCCATTTCTTTCACGGAGTTTGTAGCCCGGCTTGAGCGCAGCGAAAGCCGGGACCGTTCCGCTTGAATGTCAACCCCGGATTTCGCTGCGCTCAATCCGGGCTACGCTTGCTGCGCTACGATCCATGAGGATTTTCACGGTGTTTTTTGTGCGCACAATCGAGCTACTCGCCGGCCGTCGATCAATCTTGTTTGGGGCGCTTTATCAGCGAGCCGAACGCATTTTCCCAGTTTTCCCAATGATTGGCACGCGCGCGGAATCCATCCAGCAAGCGATCATAGGTCATAATCTCAATTCCAGAATCAGTTTGAATTTGGGCGCGTAGTTGGTTGAACCGCGGGGTCACTTGCGCTCTCCGCCCAACGACGACCCACCCCACACTCCTTGAATATCCGACCGCCCCAAGCCGTCTTTACTGCGAGGGCGCAACGCCACATCGCGATTATTCGCCAACCAGTCGCGCCAGTCTTTGACTTGTTGCACGCCGATTCGGACTCGTTCCGCAAGTTGACCAGATGCCGTGACGAGTGTCGCGTTGGGTGGTTCCAGTTCCACCAGTACCCAAAAGGTCCCGCCGATGTCATTTCGGGAATTACGAAATCGGAAACATATTGTCCACCAAACCTGAATTTTGGCACGACGTGATGGCAGTGTGGAAGCTGTTCAGCCAAAATGTACGGATTCTCCGCCAGGAATTTTTGAACGTCTTCCTCTTTCTTTGCGGTATCGAGTACTTGCTCAAATTGATCCGCCAATCCTCCAATCGGGACTGGTCATTCTGCCACATATTTTTCAAGCCATGGATCGTAATCTTGCACTGCGGCACCGTTATCTCGCGCGTCGCAAACATTGTCGCGAAGTGGAACGAAGATGGCGTTCAATTCGCATCTCAGTTGAATTGCGGAATATTCTTAAGCTGGTGCGTTAGCCTGTCCCGCCTAGAAAATGCCAGTTCGTAGCACAAAGTAACGCCGGAGCATCTCGTCGCATTGCCTTACAAAAAGGGCGGATTGGCCATGGCCAACCCGCCCTCACAATAGCTAGTGACGAAAGCGCGTCACAACACCTTGTTGCTCGCCTTCACCGCATCAGCCTCGACATACACATTGGCGCCCATGTCGACGAACTTCTTCGACATCTGCGCCATGCCGGCCGTAGCCTCGTCCGGATAAAGCGCCGCCTTCTCGTTGTCGCTCAGGCCGTCGGCGTAATCCCGCACGTCCTGCGTGATCTTCATCGAGCAGAATTTCGGCCCGCACATCGAGCAGAAATGCGCGACCTTGTGAGCGTCCTTCGGCAGCGTCTCGTCGTGGTATTCGCGCGCGGTGACGGGATCGAGACCGAGGTTGAACTGGTCCTCCCAGCGGAAGTCGAAGCGCGCGCGCGACAGCGCGTCGTCGCGCATCTGCGCCGCCGGATGGCCCTTGGCGACGTCGGAAGCATGCGCCGCGATCTTGTAGGTGATTACGCCTTCCTTCACGTCGTCGCGGTCGGGCAGGCCGAGATGCTCCTTCGGCGTCACGTAGCAGAGCATAGCGCAGCCGAACCAGCCGATCATGGCGGCGCCGATGCCGGACGTGATGTGGTCGTAGCCCGGCGCGATGTCGGTGGTGAGCGGCCCGAGGGTATAGAACGGCGCTTCGCCGCACTCCTTGAGCTGCTTGTCCATGTTGATCTTGATCTTGTGCAGCGGCACGTGGCCGGGGCCTTCGATCATCACCTGGCAGCCCTTCGCCCACGCCTTCTTGGTGAGCTCGCCGAGGGTCTCGAGTTCGGCAAACTGCGCGCGGTCGTTGGCGTCCGCGATTGAGCCCGGGCGCAGCCCGTCGCCGAGCGAGAACGACACGTCGTATTTGCGCATCAGGTCGCAGATCTCGTCGAAGTGCGTGTAGAGGAAGCTCTCCTTGTGATGCGCGAGGCACCACTTGGCCATGATCGAGCCGCCGCGCGAGACAATGCCGGTCACGCGCTTCGCCGTGAGGTGCACGTAAGCGAGCCGCACGCCGGCATGGATGGTGAAGTAGTCGACGCCCTGTTCGCATTGCTCGATCAAGGTGTCGCGGTAGAGCTCCCAGGTGAGCTGCACCGGGTCGCCGTTGCACTTTTCCAAAGCCTGGTAGATCGGCACGGTGCCGATCGGCACCGGCGAGTTGCGCAGGATCCATTCGCGGGTGGTGTGGATGTTGCGTCCGGTGGAGAGGTCCATCACGGTGTCCGCGCCCCAGCGGATCGACCACACCATCTTGTCGATCTCTTCCTCGACCGAGGAGCTCACCGCCGAGTTGCCGATGTTGGCGTTGATCTTGGTCAGGAAGTTGCGGCCGATCGCCATCGGCTCCAGTTCGGCGTGGTTGATGTTGCAGGGGATGATGGCGCGGCCGCGCGCGATCTCGTCGCGCACGAATTCCGGCGTGACGAACAGCGGCACCGAGGCGCCGAAGCTTTCGCCGTCGTTCTGCGCCCACTCGGCGCGCTCGAGCTGCTGCTTGCGGCCGAGGTTCTCGCGCTCGGCGACGTAGATCATCTCTTTGGTGATGATGCCGGCGCGCGCGAACTCATATTGCGTGACCATGTGGCCATCGAGGCCGCGCAGCGGACGGTTCACCACCGGATAGACGCGGGCGGCGTGCGTCTCGCCGACATTGCCGTTGTCCTCGGGCTTGATCTCGCGACCCTCGTATTCCTCAACGCCGCCGCGCTCCTTGACCCATTCGGTACGGGCGCGGGCGAGGCCCTTCTCGACATCGATCTCGACGTTCGGATCCGTGTACGGGCCGGTGGTGTCGTAGACCGGCAGGTTCGGCTCGCCGGCGCCCTCCGACAGAATGATCTCGCGTACCGGGACGCGCAGGTCCTTCGCCGTGTCCGGCCGCGAATAGACTTTCTTCGAGGACGGTAGCGGACCGGTGGTGACTTTCGGCGTTTCGAATTTCGGATCGTGGACGTTCATTTTGTTTTGGCTCCTATTGAGCGTCGTTGTTGTCAGGGATTGGTTTCAGCGGACGTAGCCGAAGAAGCAGAGGACCGCGCCGACCGCGAGCCAGACCGCGCCGCCGATGGTGAGCCCGTGCTTGTGCTTGAGCACCTGCCGGCCGACGCGTTCGGTGCCCTGCGGGGCGATGATGCGGACGGCACCGCCGATCGCGGCGAGCCAGCCGAGGATGGTGATGATCACCGGCCAGTCCGCGCGCCACACATTGTGGGTGAGGATCAGCGCCAGGCCGGCGGTCATGGTGAGCAGGCCGGACAGATAGATGAGGGCGCGGCTGCGCAGGAACTCGTCCGCCAGCATCCGGTAGATCGCGCCATTGACGAAAATGCCGATGCCGACCGCCAGCAGCAACGGCCCTATCAGCCTCGCAAGGAATATGGAGTTGCCCATTGGTCCTGTCCCTTCGCCGGTACGAACCGGATCAGGTTCAAAGGGTGTTCGCACGGAACCAGCGCGATCTCAGCCGGCTCGGGCCGGCACCCCTCGGAACGGGTCTAATTTAGGCTTGTACGACAGGGTGTCAATTGGCTGTCACATCGAGGTTTTTGGGAACGGACGCACGTTGCTGAGGGCAACCCGCGCGGCGGGATTGTCCGGCCCGGCGAAAACTCCGACAATGCCCGCGTAGGACGCGTTGGGTTGGGGCCGGTCCGGGTCATGCGCACCAGTTGCCGAGTGTTGCTAAGCGCTGCGCTTGCCGGCTCGCTTGGGGCATCCCTTGGAGCCTGCTCCGGGCTTGGCATGGTCGAGCCGCCGCCGCGCGTCGTCAGCCAGCCGCCCTCGGAGGCGGCGCTCGAACAGAGCCTCGTCATGGTGGCGACGACCGTGAAATGGGCGGGGACGGTCGAGGCGTCGCCGGTGCGGTACGCGCATCTGCTCGCGCCGGGGGACTGGATCGTCTGCGCGCAGAGCAGCATGCGCGACCTCTCGCCGCCTTATGCGATGTTTTTCACCGGCGACAAGCTGGTGCACTACCGCCTTGCCGTCGAAATCGACGACTGCCGGCGTGCACCCTATGCGCCGGCGGCAATGCTGGCCGGCCAGCAGGCGGCACCGCTTGCTATCCGGCCGTGACGTCAACGTAAAAGAAACAGTCAACGTAAAAGAAACAAGGGAGGTACCACCATGAGCCATCAGGACACCCCGCATCCATTCGACCGCCGCCTGTTCCTCGCCGGCACCGCCGCGCTCGCGCTCGCCGGCGCGCCGAGTACCGCGTTTGCGCAGGGGGAGGGCGGCAAGGCGGCCGCCTCGGGCCAGCGGCTGCGGCAGATGCTGGCCGACTTCGTCGTCGGTTTCGACATCAAGCAGGTGCCGCCGGAGGTGATCGAGCGCGCGCGGGTCGCCTTGATCGACACCATCGGCGTTTCGGTTGCCGGCAGTCACGAAGAAGTCTCGCACATCGTCGCCGAAATGGTGAAGGCGGAAGGGTCCTCGCCGCAATGCACGATCGTTGGACAATCGCTGCGCGCCTCGCCGCAGCTTGCGGCGCTAGCCAACGGCGTCGCCAACCACGCGATGGACTACGATTTCACCTTCCTCAACGGACAGTCGGTCGCGGCGGTGATCCCGGCGCTGCTGCCGGTTGCAGAAGTGACGAATGCGACGCCCGCCGATGTGCTCGGTGCCTTCATCGCCGGCTGCGAGGTCGCGGGCCGCATCAACCGTGCGAGCATGCGCATGGGCAATGACGGCGGCTGGCACATTACCGGCATCGTCGGCGTCATCGCGACCGCAGCGGCCTGCTCCAAGCTGATGAAGCTGCCGGCCGATCAGGTCGCGCAAGCACTCGGCATCGCGGTTTCGCTGGCCTCTGGCGTCGCGGTCAACTACGGCACGATGAGCAAGCCCCTGCAAGCCGGCAACGCCGCGCGCAACGGCGTGATGGCGGCTCTGCTTGCGAGCAAGGGCTTCACGTCGCACGCCGCGGCGTTTGAGGGTAACAACGGCTTCTACACGAGTTTCGGCCGCGCGCTGCCGACCGATTTCGCGCCGTTCAAGGATCTCGGTCAGCGCTGGGACCTCATCACGATCGGCTTCCAGACCAAGTACTATCCCTGCGGCGGGCGCGGCCACACGGCGATCGAAGCGGCGCTGATGTTGCGCGAGAAGATCGGGTCGCGTCTCGGCGAGATCAGCAACATCCACTGCCTGGTGTCGAAATCGAGCGCGACGCGCATCAACACCAACTATCCGCACGACGTCGAGGCGGCGAAATTCTCCGCCGCCTATGTGATCGCCTATTCGCTGGTCCACGGCATCCCGAAGATCAATGCGTTCACGCCGGAAGCGCTGAAGGATGGACGCACCATTTCGATGGCGAAGCTCGTGACCGCCGGCGTCGATGCGCAGCTCAGTGATGCGTTTGGCGAGAGTCCCGCGATCCTCAAGATTACGCTCAAGGGCGGCGAGACGTTCGAGCAGCGGCGCGACTATCCGACCGGCTCGGCGAAGATCCCGCTGACGCCGGCGCAGCTCCAGGAGAAGTTCATGGACTGCGCCACGCAGACCGTGAGCGCCGACAGCGCGAAAAAGCTCTTCGCGTTCGTCAACACGTTCGAGAAGCAGGCGGCTTTCGGCGAGTTCTGGACGCTGATCCGAAAGGCGTAGAGAACTTTGCATACCAAAACACCGGCCCCGTGTGTCGGCGGGGCCGGTGTTGTTGTTACGCTACGCTACTGCTCACGCGTCGCCGTGAGGTATTTCGAAAACTCGTATCAGTGAACTGGGCGGCCGCCGGTCGAAGCTTGGCGGCCGGTCTGCGGCAGCACCACAACGCGGGTGCCGAGGTTCACGCGGCTGTAGAGGTCGGCCACGTCTTCGTTGGTGAGGCGGATGCAGCCCGAGGACACGCGCTGGCCGATCGTATGCGGCGCGTTGGTGCCGTGGATGCGATAGATCGTGTTGCCGAGGTAGAGCGCGCGGGCGCCCATCGGGTTGCCCGGACCACCGGCCATATAACGCGGCAGATAGGGCTGGCGGGCGATCATTTCCGCCGGCGGATGCCAGTCCGGCCATTCGGCGCGGCGGCTGATGGTCTGCACGCCCGACCAGGTGAAACCGTCGCGGCCGACGCCGATGCCGTAGCGCATCGCACGGCCATTGCCGAGCACGAGGTAAAGATAGGTGTTCGGCGTGTCGATGATGATCGTGCCGGCCGGCTCGTTGGTGCGGTACTCGACGATCTGGCGGCGGAAGCGGGCGGGGGTCTCGGCACGCGTGTCGAGCGCTTCTTCCTGCGCCATCGGCGCGGTCTGGACGGGCGCCGGCGCGGTCTGCATCGGGCCGAACAGGAAGAATTGGTTCGCGGAAGCGGAAATGGTGGTCGCGGCGAGGAGCGTGGCGATCGCTGCGGCAGTCTTCAGGATCATGTGCATGGCGCACCCCATCGTGATAACCGTTGGTTGCGCAAGCAGTGGGATGGTTCAAAAGTTCCTAAAATTATTTCGCGCCGCCTGAGCAACCGTTTGAGCGTGGTCGGATAAGGCTGATTTTACTGAGGTTTTGGCGCGTGCTCGGCTAGGCCTTGCGCGCCTTGTGCCAGCCAACCACAGCGTCCGGCACCGCATCGGTCGAGGCGAAGTAGGGCTTGAGGTCGACAAGCGGCGTGCCGTCCAGGCAGTCGAGGCCCACCACCGACAGCCTGTTGCCCTCGACCTTGAGCAGCCGCACCACGCTCATGGCGATGGGGTTCGGCCGGGCCGGGGAGCGCAGCGAGAAGGTGCCGCGTTGCTCCCCATAGTGCCGCGGCACCTGGAGGACGATGTCGCGGCGCGACCGGTCCATCCAGTAAAGCACCACCAGATGGCTGCAGCTCTCGACGTCCTTGAGCGCCGGCGCCCAGCGCTCGTCGACCTCGATGGTGCAGACGGCCTCGGATTCCCTGGCGTTTTTCGGACAGTCCTTGCGCTGCTTCCAGGGCGTGTGGATGCGGCCGACATAATAGAGCGAGGCGTCGAAGGTTGCCGGCAGGTCGGTGGCGACTTCGCCCTCCCAGAGGCCGAATGCGTTGGGATCGTGGGTCTGGCTCATGTCTCAAGTGTCGCTGGTGACGAGCGTTTCGCCAAGTCTTGCCCATCAAGTCTGGCTGCGGGAGCGACCCTTGCGAGGCCCTCTTGCTAACACATAATTAAAGGCATAAAGATATCTTTATATCCCGTATCGTTTGGGACAAAGGCCCACCCCATGGCTCCGCAGCCGCCGCCCGTCCAACTGCCGTTTGCCGACCTCAATGGTGCGCTCAAAGCCGCCGGCGAGGAGACGCGCCTGCGTATCGTCGCGCTGCTGTCCGAGGCGGAACTGACGGTCTCCGATCTCACAGACATCCTGCGGCAGTCGCAGCCACGGATCTCGCGGCATCTGAAGCTCTTGGCCGAAGCCGGGCTGGTCGAGCGCTTCCGCGAAGGCTCATGGGCCTTCTTCCGGCTCGGCGAGCTTGGCGGCAGCGCCTCGCTGGCGCGCGACCTTATTGCAAGACTTGATCCAGATGACTCCACGATTGCCCGCGACCGCGAGCGGCTTACGTCGGTGCGCGCGGCGCGTGCCGCTGCCGCACAGAAATACTTCGCGCGCCACGCCGCGGAGTGGGACCGCATCCGCAAGCTGCATGTCGCCGACGAGGCGGTGGAGGAGGCGATCACCGCGGCACTCGCCGACAAGCCGTTCCGGTCTCTGCTTGACCTCGGCACCGGCACCGGCCGCATGCTCGAACTGTTCGGGCCGTCGATCGAACGCGGCCTCGGCCTCGACATGTCGCTCGACATGCTGTCGCTCGCGCGCACGCGGCTCGACCGCGCCGGCTTGCGCCATTGCAGCGTCCGGCAGGGCGACATCTACGATCTCGCGCTGCCCAAGGATTCATTCGACGTTGTCATCATCCATCAGGTGCTGCACTTCCTCGACGACGGTGCGCGTGCCATCGCCGAAGCGGCGCGCGTGCTGCGCCCGTCCGGGCGGCTGCTGGTGGTCGACTTCGCGCCGCACGATCTCGAGTTCCTGCGCGACGAACACGCCCATCGCCGGCTCGGCTTCCCGCCGGATGCCGTAAGCGGATGGCTCGCCGCCGCCGGTCTCGACGTGGTGGCACAACAGACGCTCAAGCCCGACCGCAATTCCGAGGGCAAGGTCGCGGTGTCGCTCTGGCTCGGGCGTGATCCGCGCCTGCTGCTGGCCGATGCGCCCGAGCGGGAGGTTGCCTGATGAATGCTCGTCCTAGCCGTTTTGTGCAAGCCGGCCGCGACAACGGCATGCGTGTCTCGTTCGAGTTCTTTCCGCCCAAGACGGCGGAGATGGAAGCGACGCTGTGGGAATCGGTCACGCGGCTTGCGCCGCTCCAGCCCGATTTCGTATCGGTGACCTATGGTGCGGGCGGTTCCACGCGTGAGCGCACGCACGCGACGGTGAAGCGCATTCTCGGCGAGACCGCGCTCACGCCCGCAGCGCACCTCACTTGCGTTGCCGCGACGAAACCCGAGATCGACGAGGTGATCAGCGGCTACCACGCCGCCGGCGTGCGCCATATCGTGGCGCTACGCGGTGATCCGATCGGCGGCGTCGGCGAGAAATACGCACCGCACCCGGGCGGCTACAAGAACGGCGCCGATCTGGTCGCGGGCATCAAGCGGCTCGCGCCCGACATCGACGTTTCGGTCTCGGCCTATCCGGAGAAGCATCCGGATTCGCCAACGGTCGCCGACGACATCGACATGCTGAAGGCCAAGGTCGACGCCGGCGCAAGCCGGGCGATGACGCAGTTCTTTTTCGAAAACGATCAGTACTTGCGCTATCTCGATCGCGTGCGTGCGGCAGGCATCAATGTGCCGATCGTGCCCGGCATCCTGCCGGTGCAGAACTTCAAACAGACGAAAAATTTCGCGGAGCGCACCGGCGCCTCGGTGCCGGACTGGCTGGCCGAGCGGTTCGACGGCCTCGATGACGATGCCGCGACCCGCAAGCTGATCGCGGCCGCGGTCGCCGCCGAGCAGGTGCTCGATCTGGTCGATCGCGGCGTCACCGATTTCCACTTCTACACCATGAACCGCGCGGACCTGGTCTATGCGGTGTGCCACCTGCTCGGAATGCGGCCTGCCGTACCGGTGGTGGCGTAAGCGATAAGTGAAGAGTTCAAGATGACCTCCAAGACTGATACCAAGCAGATCTTTCGCCGCATCGCGTCCGAGCGAATCCTGGTGCTCGACGGTGCTATGGGCACCATGATCCAGGAGCTTAAGCTCGATGAGGGCGGCTACCGTGGCGCGCGCTTCGACGCCTGGAATCGGGAGGTCCGCGGCAACAACGACCTGCTCATCCTCACGCAGCCGGACGCGATCCGCAAAATTCACCTGCAATATTTCCGCGCCGGCGCCGACATCGTCTCGACCAATACGTTTTCGTCAACCTCGATCGCGCAAGCCGACTACGGCATGCAGGATCTGGCGCACGAGCTGAACGTCGAGGGTGCGCGGCTCGCGCGTGAGGCCGCCGACATCGCCCAGAAGGAAGACGGCCGCGCCCGCTTCGTCGCCGGTGCGCTCGGCCCGACCAACCGCACCGCGTCGATCTCGCCTGACGTCAGCAATCCTGGTTTCCGCGCCGTCACCTTCGACGAGCTGCGTATCGCCTACGGCGAGCAGGCGCGCGGATTGATCGAGGGCGGCGCCGATTTGCTGCTGATCGAGACGATTTTCGATACGCTCAACGCCAAGGCCGCGATCTATGCGATCGCCGAAGCGTTCGATGCGACCGGCCGCACGCTGCCGGTCATGATCTCGGGCACGATCACCGACCGTTCCGGCCGGCTGCTCTCCGGGCAGACGCCGGAAGCGTTCTGGAACGCGGTGCGTCACGCCGCGCCGATCTCGATCGGGTTGAACTGCGCACTCGGCGCCAAGGAGATGCGCGCGCACATTGCTGAACTGTCGCGCATCGCCGACACGCTGGTCTGCGCCTATCCGAATGCCGGCCTGCCCAACGAATTCGGCTACTACGACGAAAGCCCCGAATTCATGGCGGGGCTGATCGAGGAGTTCGCCTCCGCCGGCCTCGTCAACGTCGTCGGCGGCTGCTGCGGCACCACGCCGGCGCACATCCGCGCGATCGCGGAAGCGGTGAAGGGCAAGGCGCCGCGCAAGGTGCCTGAGATCGAGCCGCGGCTGCGGCTTTCCGGGCTCGAAGCCTTCACGCTGACCGACATGATCCCGTTCGTGAACGTCGGCGAGCGCACCAACGTCACCGGCTCGGCGCGCTTCCGCAAGCTCGTCACCAACGGCGACTACGGGACCGCGCTTGAGATCGCACGCGACCAGGTCGAGAACGGCGCGCAGATCATCGACGTCAACATGGACGAGGGCCTGCTCGATTCCGAGAAGGCGATGGTGACCTTCCTCAACCTGGTCGCCGCCGAGCCCGACATCGCGCGGGTGCCGGTGATGGTGGACTCGTCCAAGTTCTCGGTGATCGAAGCCGGCCTGAAATGCATCCAGGGCAAGCCGGTGGTGAACTCGATCTCCATGAAGGAGGGCGAGGCGGCTTTCATCGCCCATGCCAGGACCGTGCGCCGCTACGGTGCCGCGGTGGTGGTGATGGCGTTCGACGAGCAGGGCCAGGCCGACACCATCGAGCGCAAGGTCTCGATCTGCGCGCGCGCCTACGACATCCTGGTCAATACGGTGGGGTTTCCACCGGAGGACATCATCTTCGATCCGAACATCTTCGCGGTCGCGACCGGTATGGAGGAGCACAACGGCTACGGCGTCGCCTTCATCGAGGCGACGCGACAGATCCGCGAACAGCTCCCACACGTGCATATCTCGGGCGGTGTGTCGAACCTGTCGTTCTCGTTCCGCGGCAACGAGCCGGTGCGCGAAGCGATGCACTCGGTGTTCCTGTATCACGCCATCAAGGCCGGCATGGATATGGGCATCGTCAATGCCGGACAGATGGCGGTGTACGACGATCTCGATCCGGAACTGCGCGAGGCCTGCGAGGACGTGGTGCTCAACCGCCGTCCCGATGCGTCGGAGCGCTTGCTCGCGCTGGCCGAGCGTTTCCGCGGCCACGGCACCGAGAAGAAGGAAGCCGATCTCGCCTGGCGCGAATGGCCGGTCGAGCGAAGGCTTTCGCATGCACTGGTGCACGGCATCACCGATTTCATCGATGTCGATACCGAGGAAGCGCGCGCCAAGGCGGAACGCCCGCTGCACGTGATCGAAGGTCCGCTGATGGATGGCATGAACGTGGTCGGCGACCTGTTCGGCTCCGGCAAGATGTTCCTGCCGCAGGTGGTGAAGTCGGCGCGGGTGATGAAGCAGGCGGTCGCCTACCTGATGCCGTTCATGGAGAAGGAAAAGGCAGAGCGCCGGGCGGCCGGCGGTGCCGTCGAGCGCAGCTCCAACGGCAAGATCGTGATGGCGACCGTGAAGGGCGACGTGCACGACATCGGCAAGAACATCGTCGGCGTCGTTCTCCAGTGCAACAATTACGAGGTCATCGATCTCGGCGTGATGGTGCCGGCGGCGAAAATCCTGGAAACCGCGCAGGCCGAGCAGGCTGACATCATCGGCCTTTCGGGCCTGATCACGCCGTCGCTCGACGAGATGTGCCACGTGGCGGCCGAGATGGAGCGCCAGGGCTTCGACGTGCCGTTGCTGATCGGCGGCGCGACCACGAGCCGGACCCACACCGCGGTGAAGATCCATCCGAATTACCGGCGCGGTCAGACGGTCTACGTCAATGACGCGAGCCGCGCGGTCGGTGTCGCGCAGAGCCTGATGGGTGAGACCTCGCGGGGCACCTATGTCACGCAGATCCGCGACGAATACGCCAAGATTGCCGCCGCCCATGCGCGCGCCGAGGAGAACAAGCTGCGGCTTTCGCTCAAGGCCGCGCGCGCCAACGCCGCGAAATTCGACTGGGCGAACTACAAACCGGTGAAACCGTCCTTCCTCGGTACGCGGGTGTTCGAGAATTTCCCGCTGGCCGAGCTCGTGCCGGTGATCGACTGGACGCCGTTCTTCCAGACCTGGGAGCTCAGCGGCAAGTTCCCGGCGATCCTCGACGACGCCAAAGTCGGCGAAGCGGCGCGCGCGCTCTACAAGGACGCGCAGGAGATGCTGAAGAAGATCGTCGACGAGCGCTGGCTCGGTGCTTCGGCGGTCGTTGGTTTCTGGCCGGCCAATGCGGACGGCGACGATGTTCTTGTGTTTGCCGACGAGACGCGCGCGCAACCGGTGTCGGTGCTGCATACGCTGCGCCAACAGCTCTCGCGCCGCGAGGGCCGCTCCAATGTGGCGCTCGCCGATTTCGTGGCGCCGCGCGGAGTTCCGGACTATGTCGGCGCGTTCCTGGTCACCGCCGGCATCGGTGAGGATGAGATCGCCGAGCGCTTCAAGGCCGCGAACGACGACTACTCCGCGATCATGGTCAAGGCGCTGGCCGATCGTCTGGCCGAAGCCTTCGCCGAAAAGCTGCACCAGATGGTGCGCAAGGAATTGTGGGCCTACGCGCCGGACGAAACCTTGGGCAATGCGGATCTGATCGCCGAGAAGTATCAGGGCATCCGCCCGGCGCCCGGATATCCGGCGCAGCCCGACCATACCGAGAAGGGCACGCTGTTCTCACTGCTCGAGGCCGAGGAGCGCACCGGCGTGAGGCTTACCGAGAGCTTTGCGATGTGGCCGGGCGCGGCGGTGTGTGGACTCTATTTCAGCCATCCCGACAGCCACTACTTCGGCGTCGGCAAGATCGAGCGCGATCAGGTCGAGGACTACGCGCGCCGCAAGGGCTGGAGCGTCACCGAGGCCGAGCGTTGGCTAGCACCGATCCTCAACTACGATCCGCTGGCGGCGGTGCGCACCGCGGCGGAATGAATTCACGAGCGCGACTTCAATAAGCGTGATCCCAAAAGCAGACACCGGAGAGGTTGCCCTCTCCGGTGTCTAAACTATTCGTCTGAACATGCCGCTCTTGCGAAACGGCGCAGCTGGCAATCGTGCGAAAACTCAGAACGCACCCAACAAAACTGCACCAACAAACGCGAACACAGCACAGACGGCCAGAACATTCATATTCAGGGCAAGGTCCACGAAGTGCTCCCTGCTGTTTGCCGTAGGACAAGTCTAGCAGACTTCATTCGTTCCCAGAAACGAGAAATATTCTACGCTCTGAAACCAACCGCATGGCTGGGCTGAATAATCGCCGCCTATTTCCAAAGGACTGATATTTCTAGCAGAATCTACCTTCGTTACGGGCCATAACAATACAAAATCACCATTTGAAACTATTTCTTATGGTCTGAAAAAATCGGTTCTAGACATGCAGCAACTGCATGAATACGCAAGAATACGTGGCCGGGCAGAGGGTTAACGACGGCGTGGACGCGCATGCGTAGACCGGATGTTCGCTGTTGAACGCTCAGCGGACAAGATTTTCTCCGCGCGAGCCTTGTCCGCTTGTTAACACCGGCGGAGGAGCGAAGCCGCATTTCGATTTCGAAATTTGATGATCAGTCAGCATGCCTGACTTACTTCGCGAGTCGTCGCGAATTCCTGATTGAGATGTGACCACGACGCTGCACTGCAGTCGAGCGTTGCTCCGATTGATCAGCCGAACAACGAGCAAAGCGCATCGTTGTTGACATTCTGGCGAACCGCGATCTGATGTTCGATGCTGGCGCTTTGTGGTTCCCGTAAATCATCGCAGTTGTCGTCCCAGACGCGGGTGGAATTAAAGTGGGAGTCCTGCTCACATGCGCCACCGCGAGATCGGAAATTCGGCGATCCGTTTGCTGAGACATTCCGCGCTATCGGGTGTGGTTCTTTTGACATCTGCGTCCGCGCAAGCGCAGGACAGCGTCGCGAATTTCTATCGCGGCCGAACGATTTCCATCACGATCGCGTATCCACCCGGGGGTTCGTACGACATTTATTCGCGGCTGGCTGCGGCGCACATGAGCAAATACATTCCGGGCCAGCCCAAGTTCATCGTTCAGAACAGGCCGGGCGGTATCGGGGTTCTCACGCAGTTTTACAACACGGCACCCAGGGACGGTTCGACGATCGGCATTTTCCCCGAAACGATCGCCATCGTTCAGCTCACGCAACCTGAAATCGGGAAGTGGAAGACGCAGGAGCTGAACTACATCGGCTCGTTCGCGGACGTGAATGCTGTCTTCATGATTCGAAAGGGCGCGCCTGCGACCACGGTGGAAGAACTGAGAAAGACGTCCATCAATGTCGGCTGCAATACGCGGATCGGTGTTTCCTATATTAATCCAGCGATCATGAAGAAGTATGGCGGCCTTCAGTTCGAAATCATCTGCGGCTATCCCGGAACAGCCAGCCTTCCGATCGCTCTGGCGCGAGCCGAAATCGATATGGTGACCGGTGCATGGACCGGCTGGAGGAATCGTTCCGAAGTCACGAACAGGGAAGTGAAGCCCATCATTCAGTCGGGGCTCGCCCGCCATAAGGAGCTTTCCGATGTGCCGTTGATGCAGGAAGTCATTTCGGACCCGACCGGCAAGAAGGTCGCAGAATTCATGAGTGCGGGATCGGCGATCGGACGCGCGCTCATTACTCCGGGCGGCGTTCCTGCTGAGCGAATTGCGGCGCTTCGGAATGCTTTTGATCTATTTGTGAAAGATCCTGACTTCTTGCGGCAGGCTGCTGAAATGAACGTCGAACTGGATCCAAAGCCCGGCTTGGCGACCCAGGCTATCAGCGACGCAATCCTCGCTACACCTCACGATGTCATTCAGAGCGCCATCGAAATCAACAAATAATCCTCGCTTTGAGGCATAGGCCTCAACCTCGCTTCGTCCGCTCGGCAAAAGACACTCAAACACAGAGAGAGGTCAGCAATGGTCATCACTGACTCCGGCCTGCACATCTGGCGCGCGCCCACGCCTGAGCGTCCGTGGATGCCAGGCCGAACGGCGCATCTTCCGCAACCGATCGGCTACGAGGATCTTCGGAAAAGAATGCAGGAAGCGGGAGTTGATCGCGCAATTCTGATCCCGCCATCGTGGGAAGGCGACAGCTCGGAATACTCGCTCGAGGCGGCGGCGAAGTATCCGGACATGTTTGCCGTGATGGGACGGATTCCGATCAACAAGCCGGAAGGCCGGGAGATGATCGAAACCTGGAAAGATCAACCCGGCATGCTCGGCGTCCGCCTGACCTTCCACCATGCGTGGGACACGGACTGGATCAGGAATGGCGTGGCGGACTGGTTCTGGCCGGCCGCGGAGCGGTTGAACATTCCCGTTATGATGAACGTGCCAACGGTGCTGCCGGAAGTCGGCGCGGTGGCGGCGCGGCATCCCAACCTGCGCATCATCGTCGACCACATGGGCCGGCTACGCGGCATGAAGGACGAGACATTGCGGCTCGACAAGACCATCGCGCTGGCGAAATACCCGAACGTGCACGTCAAGCTGACGCTCATCCCGGAATGTTCGTCGGCGGAATATCCGTACAAGAACATCCAGCCGGAGATCCGCCGGCTCATCGATGCATTCTCGCCGCGCCGTTCGTTCTGGGGCACGGATCTTTCCGTGATGCTGAGCCGGTCGACCTGTACCTACCGGCAGGCCGTGACGCTTTTCACGGAAGAGATGGGATATTCGAAAGAAGACCAGGAATGGATTTTGGGCAGAGGGTTGGCCGAATGCCTGCCTTGGCCCACCAAGTAGCGCATCGTGACGCTTGAGTGATCGCGACTGCGGTAGACGTCACTAGTTCGCCCGGGCGAGCGCGTTCTCTACAAAGCGCGCCGCGCCCAGTGCGATCTTGTCGCGCGCAAAGCGTCCAACGATCTGGACGCCCAACGGCAATCCGCTGCCGTCCGCCAGTCCCGGAACGTTGACGCACGGCGGGCCGAGCAGGGTCCACAGCCGGTTGAAGGTCGGCAGGCCGGTGGCGCCGAGTCCATGCGGCGCGGCGCCGATGGCTGACGGCGTCAGGATGACGTCGGTCTTGGCCATCAGGTCGGCGAACGTCTGACGCGCCCGCCGGGTCGATCGCCGCGCTTCGTCATATTGATCGGTTGTGATGGCCGCGGCCTTGCCGAGCTGCTCGGCCAGGATCGGACCAAGCCGGTCGCGATGCATATCGTATTCATAGGCCAGCGCGCGGAAGGCTTCGTGATCCTGCACGATGCCGTGGCAGCGGATCGCCGCCTCGAAGATCTCCGGTAGCACCAGTTCAGTCACGCGCGCGCCGGCGGCTTCGGCGACGCGTGCCGCGCGTTCGACGGCCGCCTGCATGTCCGCTGTCGCCTCGGACCACAGGTGCGTGCGCACCAATGCAATCGTCGGTGCATCGAAAGTCGCCACGTCAACGCGCAGGTCGCGCCCGGTTGCGGCTCCCGCAGCGAACGCCACGTCCACGACGCCGGCCCCGAACACGCCGACGGTGTCGAGCGACCACGAGAACGCCTTCATGCCGACCGTCGGCAGCAGGCGGAACGACGGCTTGTAGCCGGCGACGCCGCAATAGGCCGCCGGCCGGATCACCGAGCCGCCGGTCTGGCTGCCAAACGCAATGGGCAGCATGCCCGCCGCAATCGCCGCGGCGGAACCCGACGAGGAGCCGCCCGGCGTGTGCGCGGGATTACGCGGGTTGCGGGTGCCGGCCGGCTGCAGGCTCGCGAACTCGGTGGTGACGGTCTTGCCAAGGATCACGCCGCCGGCGCGCCGCACCGCCATGACCATGGCGGCATCGCTCTTGGGACGATGGCCAGCATAGATCGGCGAGCCATACGCGGTCGGGAAATCGGCGGTATCGAAGATGTCCTTCATGCCGACCGGCAGGCCGTGCAGCGGTAGCGACTCAAGGCCGTCGGCGGTGCGTCGGGCGGCATCGATGTCGAGCGCCGTGAACGCGCCGATCTCGTCCTCGCGCGCCGCGATCGCCGCGGCGCACATCTCCACGACCGCGCGGGGCGTCAGGGCGCCGGCCTCGATCCGGCGGGCAAGGTCGAGTGCCGACAGCATCAGGCCGTCTGCTCCAGGCGCGCGACGATGCGGTCGGTCAGGCGGCGGCAGCCCGGCATGATCGTGAACGCGGTCCCGGCTGCGACCGGCCACGCGACGACATAGGCCTTGCCCCACTGCAGCAGGAAGTCCGGAACGGCGCCGAGATTGAGGAAGGTCACCAGCAGGGTCACCATGAAAACCATGATGCTCGACATCAGGAGCGACAAGATCAGTCTGGCCTTCATGACACGTCCCCCGGCGCGTTGGCGCCGCCTTTCTTAACGCGGGCTGCTTTGAACGCAGGTCTTTTTAACCATAGCGCGAGCGCCGGGCCAGAGCCGCTATCCGGCCATAATGCTTTGAAGAGACATTAACAAACTGCGTCGCATTGTCCGCAGATGGCGTCCAAGTTGCGGAAATGTCTCGCCGGCTGCGTCGTCGTGGTCGGGCTCGGCGCGCTCGCTGCGTGCAGCGGCGGCCACTTCGCGGGCGAGCGCGCGGCGTGGCGCAAGGAGGCCGAGTCGCGCTGTATCGGCGAGGGTTCGGTGCGCGAAGGTCCCGGCGTCGTGCGCATCAGCGCGATCAACGGCCCGGGGATGTGCGGCGCCGACTTTCCGTTCAAGGTGTCGTCGCTTGGCGTGCCGATGGCGATGAGCTTCGGCGACGATCTGCGCCCGCCGGGCGCCATCCCCAACGGAACGCGCGGCGCGCAGCCGCGCTGGCCGGTCAACGACCAGCCGGGAGGGGCGGGCGGTTATGAATCCCGTCCGGCGCCACGGCCGCAGGTCGACACCCGGCCGTTGCCGCCGCCGACACGCGGCGCTCCGTCGGTCGCGCCGCAGCGCCAAGACGAACCGATCTCGCTCGATCCGCCGCAAGCCGCAGGCCCCGCGGGCGAGGTTTATGATTTCCGCCGACCCTATGGCGCAGCCCCGAAGGCCGCGCCGGTGCGCTCGTCCGCGCCGGTCGACTCCGATCCGTCGTCCTACGATCTCTCGCCCGTGCCGTATGAAAAGCGCCGCAGCCTCGATGCGCGCAGCGCGCCGCAGCGCGAACCGCGTTACGAGCCCGCGCGTGAAACCCGCCGTGCCGCGCCGCTCGGCCCGTCCCGCGCGCCGCGCCTCGCCAGCGCCACCGGGACGGTGGCGGTGACCCCCAACGCGACGCTCGCCTGTCCGATGGTGTCGGCGCTCGACCAATGGATTGCGGCGTCGGTGCAACCGTCGGCGATGCGTTGGTTCGGCCAGCCGGTCGCCGAGATCAAGCAGATCTCGGCCTATTCATGCCGCGGCATGAACGGTAATCCGCGTGCGAACATTTCCGAGCATGCGTTCGGCAATGCGCTCGACATCGCCTCGTTCACGCTGGCCGACGGCCGCCGTATCACGGTCAAGGACGGCTGGCGTGGCCCACCGGAAGAGCAGGGGTTCCTGCGCGACGTGCAGGGCTCGGCCTGCGAGCGCTTCACCACCGTGCTGGCGCCCGGCTCCAACGTCTTCCACTACGACCACATCCATGTCGACCTGATGCGGCGGGGCAACGGCTATCGCGCCTGCAATCCGCGGGCGGTATCGGGCGAGGAAGTCGCGGCGCGAGTGCGCGCCCAGTACGCCCGGCAGGGCCGCGATCCTGGCGTCACCGGTACGGTCGAGCCGCGCCGCAAGAGTACGCCGTCGAAACGGTTGCCGCCGATGGCGTTCAGCGATGGCGACAAGGTCGGGCATCAATTGCCGCTCGCAATCCCGGGCGAGGACGGCGAGGACTAGAGATATCGTCGCTCGCCCGGTGGTTTGGTCCGACGATCGCGCTTCTAGCGCTTCAGCAGCTTGTTCAACTCTTCGGCCAGCCGGACCTTCAAATGCTCCGGCATCCGCACGCCCGTGAGCTGCCAGCGCCACTGGAGCAGCCGGAATTCGAGAACGAAACGCCGCTCGCGCGGCAGGGACGGTGGCACCTCGATCTCGAAACGCCGGATGCCGTAGTCGGCGGATGTGAAGACCTGCCAGGCATTGCCGACGGCGGCGGACGAGAGCCCCGACACGCCGGCCGGGCGTTCCGGCAACACCGTGCTCGGCCAGCCGTCGCGCAGGAATTCGACGATCCCCTGGGGCGCCGCGATTCGCCCGACGATCGGATCGGCGAATGATCCGGCGCCCGTGAACGCACCGCGCAGCAGCGGGCTTAGGGTCTTGCCGGTCAGCTTGAGATAGGCGTCGACGACCTGGTCGGTGAGCGATTGCCGCACCGCCGGCAGGTCGACATGCCGCATGGCCGTCGCGATGTCACCGGCTTCGACCGCCCGCGCCAGCGTGGCGAGGGCCGTGATCGGCCAAGCGACATAGCCGAGCCAGGCAATGAAAAGGAGGACGACAACGACAGCAGCTTTTCGCATCGGCAGGAATCCCCGGTGCGCCGATTTGTTTCCAAAAATGACGCTGGATCAAGGAATTATCGTGGCTCCTGGGAGCAATTAACCAACTTTGAACCTTTTGGCGGCTGGCCGCGACCAACGGATACGGGCTCATCGGATAGGGGACTTCCAATGACCATTCTCCGCATCATGGCAGCCGCTTTCGCGCTCACGATGGGTATGGCATTCGCGTCCGGCGCAGTCGCCGCCCAGCTCCAGTGCAAGCACAGCGCATCCGAATACGCCCAGGTGATCCGGTTGTTCGAGGGCGAAGCCGCCAAGGCGCGGGCCCTCGCCGATCGCAATCCGCTCTACGAGAGCGATGTCGCCTACTACGCCTCGGCCCTGGCCGACGCACGGACCTGCTACCGTAGTGTTGGCCCGGTGGCGACCGCATCGCGTTGAGAGGCCACAAGAATCCTTCCCGTTCAGAGACGTTTAGCCGCGCTGAAAAACAGGGGCATGGGCCATCGCCGTGCCTCTTAAATTGTCATAAGGTGATGCCAATATTACGCGTTGGGCCCAGCCGGGCTCACAGGCCCCGCGGGGCCGTTGGGAGGACCTCGATGTTCCACAACCGTTTTCGTTTCACGCTCGCGCTTGGTGCGTTGGCGGCCGCGTTCTTCATGATCGCAGCCGACGTCGCCGACGCGCGCTCGCGCGTCAGCGGCGGCAGCCGCGGCACGCGCACCTACAGTGCGCCGCCCTCGACCACGACCGCGCCGACCGCGCGGCCGATGGAGCGCACCATGACGCAGCCCACCACTCCGGGCGCGAATGTTGCGGCCCGCCCGGGCGTCCCGGCGACTTCGCCGGCTGCCGGCTTGATGAGCCGTCCAGGCTTCATGGGTGGCATGTTCGCCGGCTTGCTCGGCGCGGGCTTGATCGGCCTGTTACTCGGTGGCGGCCTGACCGGCGGCCTCGGTGGCCTGGCCTCGTTCCTCGGCCTGGCTCTGCAGGTCGGCATCATCGCGCTGATCGGCTGGCTCCTGTTCTCCTGGTGGCAACGCCGCCAGCAGCCCGCGACCGCGATGGGGCCGTCGATGCGCGACATCCCGAACCAGCGCCCGTCGTACAATTTCGGCGGCACCGGCGGCGGTATGGGCGCGGGTTCAGGCCTTGGTTCAGGCCTTGGTTCAGGCCTTGGTTCAGGCCTTGGCGGCTACGGCGCCGCCAATGCGCGTCCCTCCAATCCCGACGAGATCGGCACCACGCCGGCTGATTTCGAGGCCTTCGAGCGGCTGCTCGGTGACGTGCAGACCGCGTATGGCGCCGAAGACATCGGCAAGCTGCGCAATCTCGTGACCCCGGAAATGCTGTCGTACTACCTCGAAGACTTCAACGCGAATGCGAGCCGCGGCGTGATCAACCGGCTGAGCGACATCAAGCTCGAGCAGGGCGATCCGGCCGAGGCTTGGCGCGAAGGCGACACCGAGTACTGCACGGTGGCGATGCGCTATTCGATGAAGGACGAGATGGTCGACCGCACCAGCGGCCGCGTGATCGAAGGCGGCCCCGACGAGGCAGTCGAAATCTGGACCTTCATGCGCGCCCGTGGCGGCAACTGGATCGTCTCGGCGGTCCAGCAGACCAACTGACGCGCTTGCGTTTCAAGACTGACGCAATGGCCGGGACGCGAGTCCCGGCCATTTCGTTTGTGGCGGGGGAAATCGATCCGCCAAAAATTGGTGGGGGCCCGGCGGTTTTGCCACCGGGCCCCCTTCAAGTATCAGCCGACCTATAAGCCGGGTTCTGTAGGGCGCGCCGCTCGCGCGACGCACGTGACGGCCATTCCTCTGGGACGCCGGTTACCCGGCGCCTCTAGCAACCTACCCGGACGGCCGGATCCGGACACCGATCCCGAAGCTTGCGCCTCGTGCCGTCCCTATTCGGTCTTGCTCCCGGTGGGGTTTGCCGTGCCGCCGACGTTGCCGCCGACGCGGTGCGCTCTTACCGCACCCTTTCACCCTTACCGCGACGATACGCAACCTGCCGCGGCGGTTTGCTCTCTGTGGCACTTTCCCTGAAGCCTCACCCCGCAAAGGGCTCGGCCCCGCCGGACGTTATCCGGCACCGTACATCCGTGGAGCCCGGACTTTCCTCCCCGGCGACCTTTCGGTCCTTGCCGGAGCGGCCGTCCAGCCGACTGACATCATCCACATGGATGCTCCACAGCGCCCCGTCAACTCTGCTAACCTCCGGTTGCAGGCGTGAATTGCACGCTAGGGGGGAGGGGGCCATGAAGCACATTTTCATCGGGATCGACGGCACCGCCAACGCGGCATTCTACGACACGTTCTACGGCAATGTTTATCAGATGAACCTGTCGACGGCGTTCTGGAACACGAAGGACAATTGTCCGCAGATCTTCATCTACTTCAGCGGCGTTGGCGCAACGGCAAAGAAATATTTCGGCACCTTGGGCAAGGCATTCGGTCAGGGCATCGATGAGATCATCCTGCAGGCTTACATCAATCTGGTCAGCAACTACGAAGAGGGCGACAAGATCTATGTGTTCGGGTTTTCGCGCGGCGCAGTCGCGGCGCGTGCCTTGACCGGAATGATCTCGCGCTCGGGCCTCGTGCGCTACCAGCATTCATCGAAAATCCGGGAGGCCTGGCACTATTTTGTCAACAGCGAGGACGTGGACAAGTACGGCACCTATCCGCAGGACAAGCCTACCTATGTGTATCCAAACGTTGAGATCGAGTTCCTCGGTGTCTGGGACACAGTCTATGGCATCAGCACAGACCTTGCGTTGCAGCGGACTCTGTTCACGGACCTGCGATTTGAGAATCTCGATATGGACAGGTGCGTCAAGCACGGGGTCCATATTCTCGCCATCGACGACACCCGCCAACTGTTTCATCCGATGACATGGAGCAAGAAGGCGGTGCAGCCTATTATCCCGCAAACGATGGAACAGATTTGGATGCCCGGCGTGCATTCCGATATCGGTGGCGGCTACGAGAAGTCGTTTCTCTCGAGCATCAGCATGCTGACCATGATCGACAAGCTCGCGCAGTATTGTCCGGATGTCGATTTCGACCGGAAGTACATCGCCGACTATATCGTGCCGCGGCTGCGCGATGAGCAGCCCGTCATCAACAACGAATGGGAATTCGAGGGCATCACCCAGTACGTCAGGCCGAACAGTCCCCGGTCCTGCAAAAACGGCGATCCCACGAATGCGATGCAGCAGTCGTTGCACCCACTGGTCGCCAAGGCGACAGGCAAGGATTTTTTTGTGAAGACGAAGAAGGAGCTTTACAAGCCGTCCTTTGTTTTGACGGACTCCAATGCCACGCTGAATCCGACCGAGTTCGATGCGGTTTCCTACAATGCGACGGTCGTCGCAAATGTCCTGCAGGCCAAATTTCCCTGACCCGATGCAAGGGCGGCGCGGATGCGCGCCGCCTCTCCGCGAAATTGGATTGATTAACGTGGCCCGCTCCGCCAAAAATGCGCGGCATTGAAAGCGCACACGGGCGATGACGACTGCGTCCTTCATCGACAAGCACGGGCTTTGGACCGACGACCAGAAACGGCGGGCGGAGGAGCTCAAGCTGTTCCTGGAGAAGGACAAGCTGCAATTCGTGCGTATCGCCTGGGCCGATCCGCACGGGGCTTCGCGCGCCAAGGCGGTCACCGTGCCGGCGTTCCTGGCTGCGCTGACCGAGGGTTACAACATCAACGTCGCGACCACGACGCTTGATTCCGCGAATGCGCGCACGTTCCAGTCGTTTACGCGCGGGGGCGGCATGGGGCTGCCGGAGATGACCGGCTCGCCGAACCTCACCATCGTGCCCGATCCCGCGACCTTCCGCGTGCTGCCATGGGCCGGCAGCAAGGAGGGTGGTGTCGGCTGGATTCTCGCCGATGAGTATTTCAACAGCGGCGTGCCGTTCCACTTCTCGCCGCGACATTTGCTGCGCAAGCAGCTCGCGCGCCTGAAGGAGCGTAACTGGAATCTGGTCGTGGGTCTTGAAGTCGAGTGGTACCTCGCGCGCGTCGCGCAGGATCAACTCGGCGACGACAACATCGGCGCACCGGGGTCGCGCGGCCAGCCGATCCGGACCGCGCCGATCGAGCCGGGCTATTCCTACCACTCCGAATCCAACATGGATTTGATGCAGCCGGTGATGTCGGCGCTGGCGGATGCGTTCGCCGCGATCGACCTGCCGCTGCGCTCGATTGAGAACGAGTGGGGACCGGGGCAGGTGGAGTGCACCTTCGCTGCCCGCGATGCGCTCGAGTCCGCGGACAACATGGTGCTGTTTCGCACTGCCACCAAGCAGATCGTGCGGCGCCTGGGCTGCTTCGCGACCTTCATGTGCCGGCCGGGCCTCAAGAATCACTATTCGAGTGGCTGGCATCTGCATCAGTCGCTGACCGAGGCAAAGAACGCACGATCGGGCGCGCAACACGAGCGTGGCGCGAACCTATTCATGCCGGCGAGCGCTGGTGATTGCCTGCCGCCGCTCGGGCTCAACTATCTCGGCGGGCTCTTGAAGCATGCGGTGGCGGCGACGGTGTTCGCGACTCCGACTGTCAACGGTTTCCGCCGCTTCCGTGCGAATTCGCTGGCGCCCGATCGCGCCGGCTGGGGCTACGACCACCGCGGCGCGATGCTGCGCGTGCTGGGCGCGCCCGGTGACCCTGCGAGCCGGATCGAGAACCGCATTGGGGAGCCGTCGGCGAATCCTTATCTCTTCATCGCTTCGCAAGTCGCCGCCGGCCTGGACGGCATCGACAACAAGCACGATCCGGGGTCGCGCGACGACGAACCTTATGCCGCCGACCGTCCGCTATTGCCGAAGAGTTTGCCGGCGGCGCTCGATGCGCTCGAAAACGAGCTGCTGTTCAAGCAGCAGTTCGGCGAGGTGTTCATCGACTACTATCTCAAGCTCAAGCGCAACGAGGCCGGCCGCTATCAGCGCTGGGTGGAAGAAGGTGGGGTGGTGCCGGCGGACGAAGGAACCACCGATTGGGAGCAGCGGGAGTATTTCGACTTTTTCTGACGCGTAGTAATGGGGGCTGCGATTAAACCGTTCCGCGTCAGCATCGTCCAATGCAGGGGCACGCCCTATGAGGTCGGGCGGGCGCAAGCGCTGATGTTTGCTTCGACCTCCAAAGGGCGCGCTTTCCTGCGGGTAAAGAGGCGTCTGCTGCCCTGGTGGTTCAAGCTTCGCACCGAAGAACGAGTCTTCGATAAATATTGCCCATCGTTGTGGGAAGAAATCAGAGGCATTGCGGACGGTCTCGGCATCCCGATGGAGCGGGCTGTGCTGGCCTTCGGCAACAACGGGCTACGCCCTCCGACCGGTGGCTGTTCCGCCGTCATGACCGGTGCGGTGTACGGCCGAAACTATGATTTCAAGCCACGAAACTACGGCGCCCGCTTCGCGCTCGTGCAGGCGACCGGAGCCTACGCCAGCATCGGCGCGAGCGAGCTGTTGACCGGGCGGCTCGACGGTATGAACGAGCATGGCCTCGTCATCGGCCTTCACCTCGTGCGTCAGAGCCCGCGCTTGCCCGGCTTCAGCTGTGTCCTGATCGTGCGCATCGTGCTCGATCAGTGCGCCACGACGACGGAAGCTGTTGCCATGTTGCGCAAGCTACCGCACGCCATGCAATACAACTACTCGCTGCTGGATGCGAACGGCGCTGCGGCCGTGGTGGAAGCCGTTCCCGGCTGCGTCGCGGTGCGGACGGGAGCGTGGCTTGCCTGCACCAACCACTTTCAATCGGCGCTGCTGCGGCCTTTGAATCGCCACGCCGCGCATTCGCAGCAGCGGTTGCCTCCGCTCGAAAGCTGGGCGAGCGCGGACTTGGACGCGGCTGCGATGTTCACGGCGCTGAACCGGTCGACGTCGCCGGCGTTCCACCATGGCTATCTGCGCGGCGCCGGCACGTTGCATACGATCGTCGCTGAGCCTGCCAAGAAACGTCTGCTGATTGGGATTGGCGGCGATGCCGCCTCCCTGGAAGAAGACATGCTGGATGTAAACCTCGACGAGTGGTTGCGCGGCAACGACTTGCCGGTTGCGTACCTTGACGGTCAGCTGGGGGGTATGTCGCAGCCGTTCGAGTGGCCGCTTTCACGCAAGCAAAAGCGAGCAGCGATCTGACAATTGCGCCGGCAATTTTCCCCGCGGGGCCGCAACAAATGCACTATCATGCGGCCACATGATTTAGCGTTCAGGGTGCAAGCATGGGGAGCGGCTATTTCCTTCGGCCAACTTGCGGTCTGCTCTTGTCCCGCTGACCAAGCAGGCGCTTGAAGGCGTTTCGCCGGCCGCGCCGGCCAAGGGGATCAGGATCGATTCCCGCGAATACAAGCTCATGCTCAATCCGGCGAAGTTTGTCGGCGCTCCCAAGCCGATCATTGCCCGGTTTTGGGATCGGCTGCTCAAGAACGTCATCGCGGAAGAGCTCGACCTTCGCAACAACGGCAAGCCCCGGCACAAGAAGGAGTTCGCACCCGGTTCCGAACGGCAGGTCGTGTTCCTGGACACCGACGCCTGCTCGCTGAACGCCAACGGCTATCTGCTGCGCGAGCGCACCCGCATGAAGGATGGCCGGCGCGAGTTGACGGTCAAGTTTCGCACCCCGGACATTTTTCTGGCGGCTCAATCGTGGATCGCGGCGGCCGGCGGCGACGTCGAATTCGAGGAGGATATCGCGCCGCTGATCAGGCGGACATTTACGCGCTCCGGAAAGGTTGCGGTCGGATTTGCAAAGCCGCCGGCGATGCGCAGTTTGTTTTCGCACTCGGTCACACGGCGCATCGAGTCGGACCTTGTCATCGGCTCGTTGCGCGATGTCACCGCCTTGCTTCCCGATCTTGGTGGCGCCCTGCGCAACGTCGGCGTCAAGAAACGGATGTTCGACGCGCCGCTTCGATCCGGCGAGCGCATTCATGAGCGGGTATTCGGCCGGGCGCTGGTCGATCTAGGCGATAACGTCGATGCGGAGTTCGATATCACCCTTTGGTTCGTGGAGGGGGCAGCTGAACCGATGATCGCCGAGCTCTCGTTCAAGTACAAAACGCGTAAAGGCGTCGCGGCGGCTGGAGTAGCGCGCCGCGGGATGCTTCTGTTCTTGGCCTTGCAGGAATCGCTGGGAGAGTGGGCCAGCCCCGAGCGGGAAACGAAGACGTCGCTCGCGTTGCCCAGGAGCTGTCGGGACTAAACACCGGGATTGGGGCGCTGCCGGACGCGCTTCGCTTTGCGAATTCCAGGGATTATGATGGGTGAGCTTCAGGACTTGCCTATGCTCGAAAAGCTCAACGGCCCGTCGATCCGTCCGGCATCAGCCGATCTCTATGATTGGGACGAACTGGTCCAGGAGGATCGCGTCCATCGTCTGATCTACACCGATCCGGCGATTTTCGAAGCGGAGCTGACCAATATCTGGGGCGCGGTCTGGGTCTATCTCGGCCACGATAGCCAGATTCCGAACAACAACGACTACATCACCACCAAGCTCGGCCTGCGGCCGATCATTCTGCTGCGCGATTCCTACGGAAAAATCCGCGCGCTGTTCAACCGCTGCACCCATCGCGGAACTACGCTCTGCCGGCTTGAGCGTGGCAACGCTTTCCAGTTCGTCTGCCCGTACCACGGCTGGAGCTTTCTCAATACGGGCAAGCTGCGCGCCGTGCCGTGGCCGGATGGCTATGCCTGCGATTTCAAGGACGCGAAGTTCAACGTCGCGCAGGTGCCGCGGGTCGACAGCTATCGCGGCTTCATCTTCGGCACGCTCAATCCCGATGCGCCATCGCTGCTCGATTATCTCGGCGGCATCACCGGCCCGATCGATGAATGGCTCGACCGCAATCCCGGCGGCAAGGTCGTGGTGTGCGAGGCGAACCGGCTCAAATACAAAGGCAACTGGAAGCTCGCCTACGACAATTCCGGCGACGGCTATCACGTCGTGTTCTCGCACCGCTCGCTGTTGGAGATGGAGAACCGGCTCGCCGACGAAGCCAACAAGGGCATGTCCTACTACAAGGGATCGCCGGACTCGAAGGCGATGTACATGCGCTATACCGGCAACGGCCACCACTTCAAGGACAAGCGCCCGAACATCGAGAAGCGCTCCGGTGGCCTGTGGGCGGTGGAAGGACCTGCGCCCGGCAGCGAGCACTACGAGGCTGAATTCCGCCGCCGCTTCGGCGCCAAGGCCGACGACATTCTCGATCTCGCCGGTTCCGAGCCGGTCAACATCAACGTGTTTCCGAACCTGTCGCTGCTCGGTAATCACATCCAGGTGTTCGATCCGGTCTCTGTCGACGAAACCAACGTCACCTGGTTCGGCACCAGCGTGGTCGATGCGGACGGAACGCTTGGCGACGCGGTCGACGAGATCAATGCGCTCCGCATGCGCACGCAGGAGCAGTTCCCGAATTTCGGCGAGGTCGATGATCTTGCGAATTTCGAGGAGATCCAGCGTGGGCTCGCCTGCCTCGAGGACGAATGGGTGTATATGCACCGCGGCCTCGGCATTCCGGGCCGCATCAAAACCGACGCCAAGGGCGAGGTCACCGCGCCTGCCACCGACGAAGCGTTCATGCGCGAATACATTCACGAATGGAAGCGGCTGATGAAGGCGTCGCCCCATCTCGCCGTGCAGCGCGAACCGTGATGCATCTCCCGTCGGTTCGGCTATTGATACAAGCTTGGTCGGTCATTGCCGGGCTTGTCCCGGCAATCCATCTTGTTCGCAAAAAGGATGGATGCCCGGGTCAAGCCCGGGCATGACAGTGGAAAGAGCCACCATGCAATCGGTCCGCGATCCTTCACTCACGTCGTACTACGTCACCGACGCGTTTTACCGCGAGCTGATCGCGAGCTTCGCAGACTGGCAGCACGACGACCGCGCTATCACGGATATGGTCGAGCGCGACCGCTTCCGCGGGCTGATCGAGCGCGAGGCGCGGCACCTCGACCAACTCGATTTCGACGCGTGGCTGGCGATGTATTCGCGGGAGTGCATCTACTGGGTGCCCGGCACGCCGGCCGGTGGCGATCCGCGCCGCGAGATCGCGATGTCGTTCGACGACCGCCGCCGAATGGAAGACCGCATCTACCGGCTGCGCACCGGCTACGCCTGGTCGCAGGCGCCGAAGTCGCGGACGGTGCGGATGATCAGCAATGTCGAGGTGTTCAAGGCCGCGAGCGCGGAGAAGCGCATGGTGCGGTCGAATTTCCTGATCAGCGAATTCCGCCCTGACGGCGTGCGTTTCCTCTCGGGCTGGTGCGGCCACCGCTTTGTCGAGCGCGATAGCCGTTGGGAGATCGAGGTGCGCCAGGTCAATCTGATCGATTGCGATCAGAACCTGCGCAACCCGAGCATCGTGATCTGAGGCGAACTGCCTGCTACTTCGGAATGGCGGCTTGCATCGCCTTCCAATTGAACTGCCGCGCGAGCTTCAGCGCCTCGTCCTCGGCGACGCCGTTGAAAGTGAACATGAACACGGCACTCGGGCCGAGGATGACCATGACGGCGCCGGACTTGTCCTTGAAGGTATAGGTTCTGGTCACCGGCAGGCCATCGATGGTCGTCGTGCTCATGCGGGCTTCGCTGGTCTCGACCTTCAGGCCGGTGGCGGCCGCGGCCGCCGCGCCTTGCGCCGTAGCGCCGACAAGGACCTGGGCATTGAGTCGTGCCTCGCCGCGCTCATATTCGCGCGTGGCGGTGATCATGCTGCTGCCGGGCATTTCCATCGCCACGCCGTCGGGCTTGCCGCCCTGCCAACCCGGAAGATCGACCAAAAGCGGCGTGAAGCGCTGGAAGGTTTGCGCCTTCGCGGTCGAAGCTGGCGCCAGCCACGCGGCGGGTACCACCATGGTGGCGAGGGCGAGTTGAATCAGACGGCGACGATTTTCCATTTGGGCTCCGTGCATTCGCTAACCTGGTTTGTCTCAATTTGGTCGAATGACCGAGGACCTTCTCACAATCCTAGTTCTCTGATTTGGCACGATCTTTTTTGCTCTGTGCCGTGCATTGAAGCAGGCAGGAAAGTTCCGCTGCCGACTGCTCGACCCAGATCGCCTTGCCCTGCTTGGTGTCCGGCCCGGAGGACAGCAGTCCGAGGCTACGTCGGCACGCGAGCCGTATCTCGTCCGAATTTCCACTGGGCTCGGGCATCGGGCAAACGATCAGCCGGGGACGTTGCCAGGGCTTGGGCGCGGTGGCGGCTTGATAGAATGCGATCCCGGCCGCTGCGCAAATCAAGCCGAGTACGATTGCAATCGCAACCTTCGCCAATTAGGCGGCGCCCTTGACGGGTGTAGCAACTGCGGGAGCGCCCTTGGTGGAGGTCCCGTTCACGCGTGGCTCGCGCGCCGTCAGCAGTGCACCAAGCGTGGCGACCGTCGAGACGTCGGCGATGCCATCGACCTTAGCCGGCCTGTGGTGGCGCTGGAACGCGGCGACCACCGCCATGGTCTCGGAGTCGTAGCTCCCGGTCGTCTCGATGCCGTAGCCGAGGCGGCGCAACGACGTCTGCAGCGTCTGCACCTCGGGGTCGGCATCGCCCAGCACGAAGATGCGCCCGCCCGCCGCCGTAACCGGCACCGGCTTTACCCAAAGCCCGATTCCAGAATCGTGCAGGAGGCGCCAGGGGAATTTCTCGCCGGGATCTTTCTTGCGTGTCGGTGCGATGTCGGAGTGGGCGACCACCCGGTCCGCCGGAATGCGATGGCGGGTGAAGATGCTGCGGCAGAGTGCGATCGTCGCGGCGATCTGGCGACGTGGAAAGTCAGGATAGCCGTAGTCGTGTCCCGGGTTGGCGATCTCGATTCCAATCGAGCACGAATTGATGTCGGTCTCGCCGGCCCATGACGATACGCCGGCGTGCCAGGCGCGCCGCGACTCCGGTACACACTGAACGATGTGACCGTCCTCCATCACGACATAGTGGGCGGAGACCTCGCTTAGCGGCGAGCACAGATGTTCGAGCGCGAGCTTGGAATCCCGCATGCCCGTGTAGTGCAACACGATCATGTCGGGCTTGGCGTCGCCTTTGCGTTCGCCATGGTTCGGCGACGCCTTGACCTCGGCGACCACACAGGAATCGGGACGGAAATCTGACACCAGCAGGACCATACTCACAACACCGACGTGTTTGAGACCCGGCTGGCGCAACGCACAACAAAAAACGCCGCGGCCGATAAGTTACAGTTAATGTGGACGTTAAGGATTGTGCAGAAACCGTGGCGGAACCACAAGCTTGGAACCGATCTTTCGGTCACTACGGAGCGGAATCCCATCGGCTGTTGCCGCGCGGCCTCACTTTGAGGTCGAGGCCGTCTTTACGTTCTGGATTTAGCCGCCCCGACACCGTTGGCGGCGTCTCAAAACAAGACGGCAGTCCGGATCGCCCGAAGGCCGATCCAGACTGCCACTCTTGGGGACACCTACGGCATCCCCACTACTGCTGTGCTCGTTAGCGAGCCGGCGGCGTAGCCGGAGTGCGGTCACGCGGCGGCGCCTGACCCGTCGTCGGGGCCGGACGTGTCGACGCGGCCTTGAACTCAGGCGCGTTCTTGAGCTCGTCCCGCGTCATCGCGAGTTTCAGCTTGAGTTCCTCGCGATCGGTGGCCGGCTGCACCTGGAACGCTACCGGTGCCAACGCGACATCCTTCTGGCCGATGCCCAGGAAGCCGCCCACGCCGACGATGTACGCAACGATCCGGCCGTTCTGGTCGATCAGCAGGTCGGTTACGTCACCGATCTTCTCGTTGTTCGAGCCGATCACGTCGGTGCCCTTGAACTTGGTCGCGAGCCACTGATCAGCCGACTGCATCGACACAAACTGCCGCGCGCCCTGCGCTGCACTCGCGCCCGGAGCCGGCATCGGCTCGGTCTTCTGCATCGGCGGTGCCTTCGGAGAGTCCGGCGCCGGCGACTGCGCGATGGCAGAGCCAGCAACCAGCGCCGCGGCGGCGGTGGTCATCATGAGTTTCTTGAGCATCTAGGCCTCCAATCTCGATTTTGTTGTGAGCACACGTTTCTAGGGAGGCAAAGTGCGAGACCATGCCTCCTGTCCCGAAACAACGCGTTGCGATGTCGACGTGTTCCGCCAATTTTTCCGCACAATTTACGGCGTTGTGCGGAACCAACGGCTATGAGAACGGATGAGGAAAGCTTTCGAGGCACGCAGGGCGCACGCTCGCGGCTGCAAAAAAAAGTAGTGGAACCGGCGCAGGCGGTACGTCACCTAATCAATTGACAGTTCGATATGTCGCCTGGCGAATGAGGTCGTCGGCGCGCTCGACGTCCTCGCGGCTGCCGTTTTGGCTCGTGCGCGTTGTAAACAGATAGATGCCGCCCCGCGGCCGGGGGATTCCGAAATAGTAGCTGGTCGTGAAGGATTGGCCCGGCGGCTGGCAGGTGGTGGTCACGCGAATCGTGCGTGTGTCGGCAACCGGGAGCGACCCGGACATGAATGCGCCCTTGCATCCCGTTGCGTTGATTCCGATCACGGCTCCCGGGATTTCGGGGTCGTCGACGCGCCGTTGCGGGATGATCAGCAGTATGCCGCGAGCGGACGGTGCCGTCCAAAACGCGTGCCCGCCGATCTTGGCGGCCTCCTCGGGTGCGCCCATCGAATAGCCGGCGACATTGGACGCAGCCATGACGTTGGCGAGCAGCACCGCGGCTTCCGCCTGGAGAGTGGGATCCGCGACCGGGTCGCGGGCCGGCGATCCTGGCCGCTGCTTGCCGTCGGACAGGTTAGCGACATTGGCGGGCTGCGTGTGGCGCCGCACGCAGTCGTGGAGCCGAGCGAGCATTGCCGACGTGTCCGCAAGATTGAAGGTCATTACGTTGTTGGTAGACGAAACCCGCAACTGCTTGCCTCGGCGGAATCGATCGAACAACTCGGTGCTATCGCCAAGGCCAATGAACATAGTTGTGGAGTCGATTGCCTGCGCCTTCATGCTGATTGGAATTGCGGCGTCGATGAAAAATGCCAGCTCGTAGACGCTACCCGGCTGGAGATGCCAGTCACGATTGTGCAGACCCATGCTCCACCGATAATTCCGCTCGATCGAGAAGAGCATCTTAGTGCCGGAAGAATAGATCATCGATGCAGCGCAGTGCGTAAACCCGCGACCATCGCGTGCGAAGGCGCCGCCGTTCCAATTGCCAACCCTGAACGACTGTAGCGTCGTCTGTGCAGTGGCGATTTCGGCCGGTGAAGCAATGACAGCGATGACAAATGCCCAAAAACAAAGAAGCGTGCGCCCACGCATACGACCCTCCGCGAAGCACCGCACTGAGCCGGTCCTCAAAAACGTCGCTCCCGAACACGGTTAATTCAACCATGACGTTTGCCGGGCGACAAATTCCATTTTCGTAATGTTTGGCCCACCGAGGGTGGGCGCGGCGAATGCGGTGCAGGGCCAAGACTGCGGAAGCGGTCAAACCTCAACCATTCCTTAAGTGCACTCGTCGTTAATAAGCGGTTGAGAGCCGGGTGCGGGGGCGTGCCGCGGTTCGCCATTCCATTGACGCCCAAAAAATCCCATGATAGCCCATCTTGTCCCATACGAAGGCGAGGCTCTCGACCCCGCCGGACATGGGCAAGGCGGCGGCTTGAGCAAGGGGCGTCATGGACCGCTTCGTCTCCCACTACACGCTGAAGCTCGACTCGAAGGGCCGGGTGTCGATCCCCGCGTCGTTCCGGGCGGTGCTCGCGCGCGACGGGTTCGACGGGCTCTACTGCTATCCGGCGCTCGACCGGCCGGCGCTCGATGCCGGTGGCAACGCGCTGCTCAAGGAGATCGAGACGCTGATCGAGCGTTTCGCGCCCTATTCCGAGGAGCGCGAGCAGTTCTCGGCGACACTCTATTCGACCAGCGAAATTCTGAAGATCGACGGCGAGGGCAGGGTGGTCCTGACCGAGCCGTTGAAATCGCATGCGGGCATCGCGGACGAAGTGGCGTTCGCGGGTCACGGTCACAAGTTTCAGATCTGGGAGCCGGCTCGATTCCGCGCGGAACTCGCGGAGGCCACCGAGAAGGTCCGCGCGCTGAAGAAGCAGCTCGGCACCCGGGTAGCGGCGGAAGGTCCGCACGGAGCGCGGGAATGATGGCGGGCCGCGGCGGGGGGCAACCTTCAGCCGATGGCGGACTGGCCCGCCACATTCCTGTGCTCGGCGGCCCCGCGGTCGACTTTCTTAGCGTCCGCGATGGCGGCGTTTACGTCGATGCTACGTTCGGCGCCGGCGGCTACACCCGCGCCATCCTCGCCGCCGCCAACTGCAACGTTATCGGCATCGACCGCGACCAGGACGCCATCGCCGGCGGCTTCGACCTGGTCTCGCAGTCGCAAGGCCGGCTGGTGCTGGTGGAGGACCGTTTCTCCAACCTCGAGGGGGTCGCGCGCTCCTGCGGCTATGATGCGGTCGACGGCGTCGTGCTCGACGTCGGGGTGTCGTCGATGCAACTCGACGAGGCCGCGCGCGGCTTTTCGTTCCGGCTCGACGGCCCGCTCGACATGCGCATGGGCGGAGAGGGGCCGAGCGCCGCCGACGTGGTGAAGCGTGCGAGCGAGCGCGACCTGGCCTGGATCATCAAGACGCTGGGCGAAGAGCGGCACGCGCGCGCCGTCGCTCGCGCCATCGTGCGCGCCCGCGACGCGACGCCGATCGAGACTACCGGCGGGCTGGCCGAGATCGTTGGGCGCGTCGTGCATGCGCGTCCCGATAGGATCCATCCGGCGACGCGGACGTTCCAGGCGCTGCGGATTTTCGTCAACGAAGAGCTGCACGAGCTTGTCGCCGCCTTGGAGGCGGCCGAGCGTGTGCTGCGGCCCGGCGGACGCTTGGTCGTTGTCTCGTTCCATTCACTCGAGGACCGCATCGTCAAATCGTTCCTGACCGCGCGGGGCCGCCGTAGCGCCGGCTCGCGCCACGCACCGGAAGCGGTGCAGACGCCGGCGAGCTTGCACATCCTCACCGGCCGGCCCGTGATCGCCGACGAGGCGGAGACCACCGTCAATCCGCGCGCGCGTTCGGCCAAGCTGCGCGCCGCCGAGCGCACCGATGCGCCGGCCGGCGCAGATATCGCCGACGAGCTGCTGCCACGGCTGCCGTCGCTCGCCGAGGTCATGACCGGGAGGCGCCAACCATGATGCGCATCCTCAACATCTTGGTCATCGCCGCTCTCGTCGCGGCCGCGGCCTATGTCTACAAGATCAAGTTCGAGTCGACGCGGCAGGCCGAGCGTCTCGCCAAGCTCCGTATGGAGATCCGGCAGGAGCAGGACGCCATTGCCTCGTTGCGCGCAGAATGGTCGAAGCTCGACACGCCCGCGCGCATCCAGGAATTGGCGAAGCGTCATCTCTTGACCCTGAAGGCGATCGATCCGAGGCAGATCGACACGCTGCGCGGCCTCCCGGAGCGTATCGACCTGGTGCCGCCTGACGCCGCCGATCCGATCGGTTCGCTGCTCGAAAATCCTGAGGTGATCGAGGTGCCGACGACGTCGAGCATCTCCGCCGCTCCGCGACCCAAGAGGTAGGCCATGCAAGCGTCCGCTGCGCCGAAAACCGTGAGCCCGGGTGGCACGACGCCGGAGCCCTGGCGCCGCCGCCTGGTGCGCAACCTGCTCTACGGCAAGTCGGTCGACCGCTCGGTGAAGGCGCGCGCTCGCATCGGGCTCGCCATCGGCTTGTTTGCGCTTTGCTATGCCGTCATCGCCGGGCGGCTGGTGATGTATGCCGCGACCGATAACACGACGGTGCGCCGCTCCTATTCGGCGGATGCGGTCGCGACCGCGCGTCCCGATATCCTCGACCGCAATGGCGAGATCCTCGCCACCGACGTGCGCATGCCTTCGCTGTTCGCCGAGCCTCACCGCATCATCGACAAGGACGAGGCGGTCGAGCTGCTCGCGACCGTGATCCCCGACCTCGACGTGGCCGAGGTGCGTGAAAGACTGTCATCGCGCCGGCGTTTCGTGTGGTTGCGGCGCGAGATCACGACCACGCAGCGTCAGGAGATTCATCGCCTGGGTCTTCCGGGCATCGGCTTCATGCACGAGAACAAGCGGGTCTATCCGTCGGGACCGCTGGTCTCGCACCTGCTCGGACACGTCAATATCGACAACCAGGGCATCGCCGGGATCGAGAAGTGGCTCGACAACCGTGGGCTTGCCGACCTGCATCTCGCCGGTCTCGCTCGCGATCGTTCGCAGCAGCCGATAGAGCTCGCCGTCGACATGCGCGTGCAGCATGCGATGCGCGACGAGCTGGTCAAGGCCCGCACCAAATATAAGGCGATCGCGGCAGCCGGCCTGGTGCTGGATGTGCGTACCGGTGAGATCGTCTCGATGGTGTCGGTGCCGGACTACGATCCGAACAATCCGCGTGAGGCGCTCGACCCGACCCGCATCAACCGGCTCACCACCGGCGTGTACGAGATGGGCTCGACCTTCAAGGCGCTCACGCTGGCGATGGCGCTCGATTCCGGCCGGATGAACATCAACTCGATGTTCGACGCGCGTGTCCCATTGCAATACGGCAAGCATACGATCAACGACTACCACGGCCAGAAACGCATGATGAGTATGGGTGAGGTGTTCACCTATTCGTCGAACATCGGCACCGCCCGCATGGCGCTGGCGCTGGGCGTCGAGCATCACAAGCAGTTCCTGCGCCGGATGGGGCAACTCGATCGCTTGCGCACCGAACTGCCGGAAAGTGCCGAGCCGATCGTTCCGCGCCGCTGGCAGGAGATCAACACCGTGACCATTGCCTTCGGTCATGGACTCTCGGTGGCGCCGCTACAGGCGATGATGGCCATTTCCGCCATGATGAACGGTGGCTATCTGATCCCGCCGACCTTCCGCAAGCGGACCGAAGAAGAGGCGATGCAGGTCGCGACTCGCGTGCTCAAGGCCGACACGAGCGAGAAGATGCGCTACCTGATGCGGCTCAACGCCGAGAAGGGCACCGCCAAGCGCGCGGACATCGACGGCTTCTATGTCGGCGGCAAGACCGGAACCTCGGAGAAGGTCGTCAACGGCCGCTACGCCAAGAACAAGCTGCTCAACAGCTTCACGGCGGTCTTTCCGTCCGACCAGCCGCGTTACCTGTTGCTGGTGATGCTTGATGAGCCGCAGGTGATCCCCGAGACCAACGGCTACGCCACCTCGGGCTGGAACGCGGCGCCGACGGCCGGGCTGATCATCGCGCGCATCGCACCGCTGCTTGCCATCACCCCGCGGTTCGATCTGCCGACCGCCGACCGGCAAATCCTGGCCAGCGCGCGGCGATAGCAGCCGGGTCGGCAAGTCGCATTTACTTGCGTCGCTCAATTTACGCAGAAATCGGGCTTGCCCGATTTCTGATGCCTTCCCTGGCCGATGCCAAAAAAGACGTGGATGCCGGGCTCCGCAGATAATTTGCGCAGTCTGCGCAAGCTTGACGGCGTGGCCGAGGCGTGACGGTAGGGTATAGTGCTGCCCCGCCACCGGTCCCGAAGGCATGAAACTCGCCAAGCTCCTCACCGTCGATGCCCTGAGCGATGCGCGGTTCGCCGACCTCGATGTGCGCGGGATCGCGGCCGACAGCCGTAAGGTCGAGCCCAAGAGCCTGTTCGTGGCGGTGGCCGGCACCAAGGACGACGGCCTCAAATTCGTGAAGAGCGCGATCGAGGCCGGCGCGGTCGCGATCATGGCGGAGAAAGTGCCGCCGGTTCCGCTACCCGACGGGGTCGCCTTCGTGCGCGTCGGCAATGCGCGCCGCGCGCTGGCGATTGCGGCCTCGCGCTTTTTCAAGCACCAGCCCGACACCATCGCGGCCGTCACCGGAACCAGCGGCAAGACCTCGGTCGCCGCGTTCACCCGCCAGATCTGGGACGCGACTGGCGAGGCGGCGGCGAGCATCGGCACCATCGGCCTCGTGGCGCCGGGGCGCGAAATCTACGGCTCGCTGACCACGCCCGATCCGGTTGCTCTGCACCGTTCGCTCGACGAACTGGCCGGCGACGATGTCACCCATCTGGTGCTGGAGGCGTCATCGCACGGCCTCGACCAGTTCCGGCTCGACGGCGTGCGTATCTCCGCGGCCGCCTTCACCAACATCAGCCGCGACCATCTCGACTATCACCCGACGCCCGAAGCCTATCTTGCTGCGAAGCTCCGGCTGTTCAGCGATCTCGTGCAGCCGCGCGGCGCGGCGGTGATCGTTGCTGACCATGAGCACGCGGACGCGGTAGTGGCGGCGGCGAAGCAGCGCCGTCTGCGGCTCCTCACGGTCGGGCGGCGCGGTGAGGGCATCCGCCTCAACGACAGCACGATCGACGGCTTCGCGCAGGTGTTGAAACTCACCTACGCTGGCACCGACTACACCGTGCGGCTGCCGCTGGTCGGCGGCTTTCAGGTCGAGAACGCGCTCACCGCGGCGGGCCTTGCAATCGCCACCGACAGCGAGCCGCGCGCGGTGTTCGCCGCGCTCGAGGGGCTCAGGGGCGCGAAGGGCCGGCTCGACTTCGCCGGCGAACGCGACGGTGCGCCGATCTTCGTCGACTATGCCCACAAGCCCGACGCGCTCGCCAAGGCGCTGGAGGCGCTGCGGCCCTACGCTTCAAGGCGGCTGGTCGTCGTGTTCGGATGCGGGGGTGACCGCGACACCGGCAAGCGCCCGATGATGGGCGCGATCGCCGCCGAGAAAGCCGACCGCGTCATCGTGACCGACGACAATCCGCGTAGCGAGCAGCCGGCTGACATCCGCGCGCAAATCCTCAAATCCGCGCCCGGCGCGGTCGAGATCGGCGACCGCGGCGAGGCGATTGCCAGCAGCATCGCCGAACTGCAAAAGGGCGATGTCCTGCTGATCGCGGGCAAGGGTCACGAAACCGGCCAGATTGTCGGTAACCAGACGCTGCCGTTCAGCGACCACGAGGCGGTCGCTGCCGCGCTGAGGGGGAAGCCGGTATGAGCAGTGTTCCTCTGTGGACCGTCGATGCGATGGCGCATGCCATGGGCGCGAGCCGTGACGGCGTGCTGCCGGCGTCGATTTCCGGCATCTCGATCGATAGCCGCAGCATCGGGCGCGGCGAGGCGTTCTTTGCGATTCAGGGCGACGCCCGCGACGGCCACGACTTCGTATCGACGGCGCTTGCGAACGGCGCCGGTCTCGCGGTCGTTGCCGCAGACAAGCGAGCCGGGTTCCCGAAGGACGCACCGTTGCTGGTGGTGGCGGACGTGCTCGAAGGCTTGCGCGAGCTTGCCCGAGCGTCGCGCGCGCGCTCGCAGGCCAAGGTGATCGGCGTCACCGGCTCGGTCGGCAAGACCGGCACCAAGGAAGCCCTGCGGCTGGCGCTCGCGCCGTCCGGCGAGACGCATTGGTCGGTCGCCTCCTACAACAATCATTGGGGCGTGCCGCTCTCGCTCGCGCGCTGTCCCGCCAGCGCGCGTTTCGCGGTGTTCGAGATGGGCATGAATCATGCCGGCGAGATCGAGCCGCTGTCGCGCCTCGTACAGCCGCATGTCGCGATCATCACGACCATTGCGCCGGTGCATCTCGAATATCTCGGCTCGATCGAGGCCATTGCCGACGCCAAGGCGGAGATTTTTAGTGGTCTTGTTCCCGGCGGTGCGGCGGTGATCAATCGCGACATTCCGCAATATCAGCAACTCGCGCGTGCGGCCGAAGCGGCTGGGGCGCGTGTCGTGTCGTTCGGCGAGCACGCCAAGGCCGATGCGCGGCTGCTGAAGATGTCACTGCACGCGGATTGCTCCACGGCGCAGGCGAAGATCCTCGGCACCGACGTGACTTACAAGCTCGGCGCGCCCGGCCGCCATGTGGTGATGAATTCGCTCGCTGTGCTCGCCGCCGCCTCGCTCGTAGGCGCTGACCTGGCGCGGGCGGCGCTGGCGCTCGCCGGCCTCGCGCCGCCGACAGGCCGTGGCGCCCGCAGCGAGCTCAAGCTTGCCGGCGGTCGCGCGCTGCTGATCGACGAGAGCTACAACGCCAATCCGGCCTCCATGCAGGCGGCCATCGCGCTGCTGGGGCAGGCGGACGTCATGGGCCAGGGCCGGCGTATTGCGGTGCTGGGCGACATGCTTGAGTTGGGGCCGAGCGGTGCCGACCTGCATCGCGACCTGGTCGAGCCGGTGGTGGCTCAGGGCATCGACCTCGTGTTCTGCTGCGGACCGCTGATGCATTCGCTCTGGGAGGCCCTTCCATCCGAACGCCGGGGGGCGTATGCGGAGACTTCGGCCGCGCTTGAACCTCAGGTGCTGGCCGCCATCCGGCCGGGCGACGCCATCATGATCAAGGGATCGCTCGGGTCGCGAATGGGTCCTATCGTTAAGGCGCTCGAAAACAACTATTCCCGCAACGCGCTGGCGGCGCCGAGCCAAGGCTGATCGGATCGATGCTCTACTGGCTTTCCTTTCTGTCGGACCAGTTCAACGCGCTGAACGTGTTCCGCTACATCACCGTACGCACCGGCGGCGCGATGATCACGGCGCTGATCTTCGTGTTCCTGTTCGGGCCGATGATCATCGATAAGCTGCGCACGCTGCAAGGCAAGGGCCAGCCGATCCGCACCGACGGCCCGCAGTCGCATCTCGTCACTAAGAAAGGCACGCCCACGATGGGCGGGCTGATCATTCTCCTGGGCATCGTGGTGTCCACCGTGCTGTGGGCGAACCCTGGCAACACCTATGTTTGGATCGTGCTCGGCGTGACGCTCTCGTTCGGCGCCATCGGACTCTATGACGATTACCTCAAGGTCACGCGGCAGACCCATGCCGGCTTCGCCGGGAAGTTCCGCCTCATCCTCGAGATACTGGTCGCGATGGTCGCCTGCTATTACATCGTATCGCTCGGCCGCGAGCCATTCGCATCGTCGCTGACCTTCCCGTTCTTCAAGGATTTGCTGTTGCCGCTCGGGTGGTTCTTCCTGGTGGTCGGCGCCTTCGTCATTGTCGGCGCCGGCAATGCGGTGAACCTCACTGACGGTCTCGACGGCCTAGCCATTGTCCCGGTCATTATTGTCGCTCTGAGCTTCGGTCTGATCGCGTACCTCGCCGGCAACCTCACGCTGTCGGACTATCTGCAGATTCATTACGTCGCTGGCACCGGTGAACTCGCGGTGCTGTGCGGTGCCGTGATCGGGGCAGGGCTTGGCTTCCTCTGGTTCAACGCGCCGCCGGCGTCGATCTTTATGGGCGACACCGGATCACTGGCGTTGGGCGGCATGCTCGGCTCGGTCGCGGTCGCGACCAAGCACGAGATCGTGCTGGCGGTGGTCGGTGGGCTGTTCGTGCTCGAGGCGGTGTCGGTGATCGTGCAGGTGGTCTCGTTCAAGCTGACCGGCAAGCGTGTGTTCCGTATGGCGCCGCTGCACCATCACTTCGAGCAAAAGGGCTGGACCGAGCCGCAGATCGTGATCCGCTTCTGGATCATCGCGGTCATTCTGGCCTTGGTCGGCCTCTCGACCCTGAAGCTGCGGTAATGATCCCGGTCACCAGTTTCGCCGGAAAGAAGGTCGCGGTGTTCGGCCTCGGCGGCTCAGGGCTGGTCAGCGCCAGCGCCTTGCTCGCCGGCGGCGCCGACGTCGTCGGCTGGGACGACAGCGAAGCGACCGTCGCCAAGGCGACCAGCGCCGGCATTCCCACCGCCAACCTTCGGCATATCGACTGGTCGAAGATTGCCGCGCTGGTGCTCGCGCCGGGCGTGCCGCTGACGCATCCGGCGCCGCACTGGACAGTGGGGCTGGCCCGCGCCGCCGCCGTCGAGGTCATCGGCGACATCGAGCTGTTCTGCCGCGAACGCCGCCGCCACGCACCGAATGCGCCGTTCGTCGCGATCACCGGCACCAACGGCAAGTCGACCACGACCGCGCTCATCGCGCATCTCGTCGGCACCGCCGGCTATGAGCCGCAACTCGGCGGCAATATCGGCACAGCAATCCTGTCGCTGGAACCCCCCGGCAGTGGACGCGTGCACGTAATCGAGGTGTCGTCCTATCAGATCGACCTCGCGCCTTCGCTCGATCCGTCGGTCGGCATCCTGATCAACGTGAGCGAGGACCATCTGGATCGCCACGGCACGCTCGCGCACTACGCCGCGGTGAAGGAACGGCTGGTTGCCGGCGTGCAGGCCAACGGCACCGCCGTCGTCGGGGTCGATGACAATTGGTGCCAGGCCGCGGCCGACCGCATCGAGCAGGCCGGCAAGCGCGTTGTACGGATATCGGTGCGTCGCCCGCTTGCGGACGGCATCTATGTCGAGGCCGAACGGATCGTTCGGGCGTCGAACGGCAGCGCGACCGGGATCGCGTTGCTCGGCGGCATTGGATCGCTGCGCGGCGCGCACAACGCGCAGAATGCGGCTTGCGCCAGCGCCGCTGCGCTCGCGCTCGGCTTGTCGGTCGAGCAGATCCAGAACGGCCTGCGTTCATTCCCTGGTCTGGCACACCGCATGGAGCAGGTCGGCCGCAAGGGTCGCGTACTGTTCGTCAACGACTCCAAGGCGACCAACGCGGATTCGTCGGCGCAGGCGCTCGCCTGCTTCAGCGACATCTTCTGGATTGCGGGCGGCAAGCCGAAGACCGGCGGGCTCTCGATGCTCACGGGTTTCTTTCCGCGGATCCGCAAAGCCTATCTGATCGGCGAGGCGGCGGCATCCTTTGCGGCCGAGCTTGACGGCAAGGTGCCGCATGTGGTCGCCGGGACGCTCGACCGCGCCGTCGCGCTGGCGGCCCGCGATGCCGAGGCGGCGGATGTGGCGGAGCCGGTCGTGCTGCTCTCGCCCGCGTGCGCGTCGTTCGACCAGTACCGCAATTTCGAGGTGCGCGGCGATGCCTTCCGGAAGCTGGTGCTGGCGCTGCCGGGGCTCGTAAAAGGCCAATAAAGCCGGCCGCTTGCCTTCATGGACAATCGTTTCGCTCGGGCTTAAAAATCCCTCCGGGCACGAGGGACCATGGCCGACATCTTTATTTCCTACAAAAAGGAAGACGCAGGACGCGTGATCCGCATGGTCGAGGCGCTGCGCGCGGAAGGCTTCGACGTCTGGTGGGACCACGGCATCAAGGCCGGGTCTGAGTGGGATCGCTCCATCCACACGGAGCTTTACGCAGCCAAAGTTGTGATTGCGATCTGGTCGAATGCGTCGGTTGCCGCTCCCTGGGTCAAGGAAGAGGCGACGGTCGGCAAGACCCGCGGCGTGCTGGTCCCGGCGCGGATCGACGATGTCGATCCGCCGCTCGGCTTCATGATGATCCAGGCCGCCGATCTCGTCGACTGGCACGGCGACCGCGCTGACCCGCGCTGGGCGCATTTCCTCGACGCGGTGCGGGGCATTCTCAATGGCGGCGCTGGGCTCTCCTCGGCGTCGCCAGCGCCCGCCGGCCTGACCGCGCGCGTGCCGACCCGTAGCAGTGCGCCGACCAACCATACGCCGCTTATCCTTGCGGTTGCTGGCGTGGCGGTTGTTGCCATCCTCATGTTCGGTTGGCTCTTCATGCGCGGGCAAGGGCCCGCATCCGTCGTCGCGACGCCGCCGGCGCAAGCGCCGTCGGTGCAGGTGCCGTCCGTGCCGCAAAAGCGGCAAGCCAGCGACGGCGAGCAGAAGCTTTGGGATCGGGCCTTGGCGGACAAAACCCGTCAGGGTTTCCAGACCTATCTGGTCAGCTATCCCGACGGGGTCTATGCGCAACGCGCGCGTGACACGTTACTGACCTGCCGCACCGAGACCAATGAGGTCTGGAAGCCTGGGCCGGACGTCGCCAACCAGATGGTGCGCGGCGTGTCCGGCGGTGCACTGTCGTCCGGCGTCACCGCCGCGCAGCATTGCGCGCGCGCCAAGGCCGACGTGCAGGCGCGCGCCAAGCTGATGTGCGAGACGATCGTTACCAATGGCGGTTATCGCAACGCCAGGTGGACCGTTGCCGACTCGCCGTGCGATTGCCAGCAGCCCAATAGCGTGGTGATGAACTGTATCGCCGATCTCGCCTATTCGTGCCGCTGGGAGATGCGGGTCACCGAGCGGACCGAGATCTGCGGCTGAACAACAACAAGAGGCCCCGCGCGTGCCGACAATTCTCCTGCGTTGTTTTGCCGGCATGTTCGGCCTCTGCCTCGTCGCGCCACATCTCCACGCTCAGGACGCCGTCGCGCAGTTCTACAAAGGCAAGCAGATCAGGATCGTGGTCGGCACCGGTGCGGGCGGCGGATACGACGCGTATTCGCGGCTGATCGCGCGCCACATGTCCAAGCACATTCCGGGCAATCCGACCGTGATCGTCGCCAATATGCCGGGGGCCGGCAGCAACATGGCGGCCAACCACATCTACTCGGTCGCGCCCAAGGACGGCACCCAGATCGGTGCGGTGTTCGCCGGTGCGCTGATCGAGCCGCTGGTCAGCAACACCAAGCTGCAGTTCGAGCCCAACCGCTTCAACTTCCTCGGCAGCGCCAATGACGACGTCTATGTCTGCATCGCGCGCAAGGATGCCACGCCGCAGACCTTCAAGGAGGTCTTCGACAAGGAGATAACGCTGGGCGCGAGCGGCTCGGCCTCCAGCGCGGAGGTTGGGACGCTGTTGAAGAACCTCATCGCGACCAAATTCAGGATCGTGCTCGGCTATGTCGGCAGCCGCTCCGTTGCGCTCGCCATCGAACGCAACGAAGTGCAGGGCGCCTGCGGCTTCTCGTGGCCGTCGATCTCCGCCACCAATGTGGGCTGGTTCGGGCCCGAGGGTTTCATGCGCGTGCTGGTGCAGACCCACGTCAAAGGACATGCGCAGCTCAACGCCGAGAAAGTCCCGCTGGTGATGGACTTTGCGCGCACCGCCGAGGAGCGGGCGATCCTCGAGCTTTACTTCAGCCACTCGACCTTTGGGCGGCCCTATGTGATGGCGCCGGAAGTGCCGGCCGACCGTCTCGCCGCATTGCGCACCGCCTTCATGGCGACGATGAAGGATCCGGCCTTCGTGGCGGAGGCGCAGAAGCTTGGCCTCGACACCGAGGCCGTCGATGGCGAGACCGTGCAGAAACTGGTGGCGGCGTTCTACGCGGCGCCGCCTGCACTAATCGCCAAGATGAAGAGCGCGCTGCAACCGCCGAACTGACATGAACAACAGCGGCCGCGACACTGTCGTCGTCATCGGTGCCGGCATTGTCGGCGTCTGTGCGGCCTGGCAGTTGCAGCGGCGTGGTGCCGCCGTGACGCTGATCGACTGCGACGAGCCGGGGCGGGGCTGCTCCTACGGCAATGCCGGGGCCTTGAGTTTTGGTAGCGTCGCGCCGCTGGCGATGCCGGGCGTTATGCGCGACGCGCTGACGATGTTGCTCGATCCCGCCGCGCCGCTGCTGATTCCGTTGTCCTATCTGCCGAAGGCCGCGCCATGGCTGGCGCAGTTCGTGCGCGCCGCGCGACCGGACCAAGTGCGGAAAATCTCGCACGCGCTTTCGACGTTGCTCACCAACTCGATCGAAAAGCATCTTGAGATTTTGGGCGAGGTCGGTGCGACCGATATCGTCCGGCGCACCGGCCAGCTCTATCTCTATCCCAACGAGAAATGGCTCTCGAAAGACGCGATGTCCTGGGCGCTGCGCAAGGAGCATGGCCTCCGCATCGAGCGTCTTGGACGCGACGAGATCCTCGCGCTCGAGCCGGAGGTCGGGCCCGAATATGCCGTCGGCATGTTCACGCCGGATCAGGGCATGTCGACCAATCCCTATCGGCAGGTCACCGCCATTGCGGCGGATTTTGCCCGGCATGGCGGGCAGGTGGTTCGCGACCGCGTGACGGCGATTGAGGTCGCGGGCGACCGGGTGCGCGGCGTGCGTGGCGAGAACGGGTCTTACGCCTGCGATCACGCGGTGGTTTGCGCCGGTGCCTGGTCGATGCAGCTTCTCGCCGAACTGGGGTACGCGCTGCCGCTCGAAAGCCAGCGCGGCTATCACGTCACGATTGCATCGCCCGGCATCACGGTGTCGCGCCCGGTGGTGGCGGCGGACCGGAAGGTCTTCCTCACGCCGATGGAGGACGGGCTTCGCGCCGCCGGCACCGTCGAATTCGGCGGGCTCGCGCGTGCGCCGAACCGCAAGCGCGCCGGCTATCTGGTGCGTGACATGGCGCGGGTGTTTCCGCGTGCGCAAATTCCCGCCGACTGGTCGTTCTGGATGGGGCACCGTCCGTGCCTGCCGGATTCATTGCCGGTGATGGGGCCAAGCCGGCATCGCGGCCTGTGGTTCAATTTCGGCCACGGCCATCTCGGGCTGACGATGTCGGCGACCAGCGGCGATATTCTCGCCCGGGCGATCTGCGGCGAACCGTCGAATATCGACCTGGCGCCGTTCTCTTTTGCGCGATTTTAGGCCGATATCACTGCGAGCCGGCGATGCCGGCCTGCTGCACGATCTTGCCCCAGCGCGTGACCTCGGTGCTGACGAATTTCTTGAGCTCGTCACGGGAGGGGGTGACGATCGGAAGCATGCCGATATTGGCAAGCTGCTTCTCGATCTCCGGCATCGCCATGACCTCTTTGAAGGCCTGGTGGAGCTTGCCCACGATGTCAGAGGGCGTGCCGGCGGGAGCGAGGATGATCGACCAGTTCGACTCGTCGAACCCAGGCACCGCGTCCGCGATCGGCGGCACGTCCGGCAATTCCGCGAGCCGGGCGGCCGACGAGACACCGAGCGCACGCAGGCTGCCGTCCTTCATCAACGGGATCGACGGCGCCGCCGCGGCGAACATCACCGACACGCGGCCCGCGACGATGTCGACCACCGCCGGCGCGGTGCCGTTGTAAGGGATTTGCCGCAGGTCAATGCCGGTCTGCACCTTGAGCAATTCAGTGAACAAGTTCTGCGACGTCGCAATGCCGGGCGAGGCGTACATGATCTCGCCGGGCTTCTGCTTCGCCAGCGTGATCAGCTCCGCTACCGATTTGACGGGTAACGACGCCGTGGCCACCAGCAGGAATGGATAGTGCGCGACCAGTGCGACTGGCTCAAAGTCCTTGTTGGCGTCGAATGGCGACTTCTTGTAGAGCGTCGGCGCAACCGCGAGCGTCGACCCCGACAGCACCAGCGAGTAGCCGTCGGCTGGCGATTTCGCGAGCGCCTGGATGCCGATCACCGCGCCGGCGCCGGGACGGTTCTCGATCACGATCGTCGCCTTCACCCGCTCGGTAAGCTTGGCGGAGATGATGCGCGCGAGTACGTCGTTGCCGCCGCCCGCCGGGAATGGCGAGATGATCCGGATCGGCCGATTGGGATAGTTCTGCGCTTCGGCTTGCGTCTGCGCAGAGACGATCAGCGTCGCAATTGCGAGGAACGCCAACAACGCTTGCCGAAGTCTCATGTCAGCTCCGTCTTTGTCGGCTTCTCAAAGCAATTTGCGCGCCATGGCGTGTTGCGTCGTCCGTATGGCCTCACAATCCGAGTGCATACGACGGCCGGCGCGGATCGGCGCCGCCCTTGAGCAAGCCGCTTTCCTGATCGGCAACCACCGAGCACACGGCACCGGCGAGCCAGGTCCAGTCCGGCCACCAGCCGATCTTGTGGCCGAGCTTGGCGAGCGCGTCGCCGGTCGCCTTGTCGATGCGGCTTTCCATGTTGAGCAGGCCCGGGTGGTAGGCGTGCGGCTCGAATGACGATGGATAGCTGTAGGAGGCGACACGCGGCGCCTCGATCGCTTCCTGCACCTCCATGCCGAACAGGTGGATGTTCAGGAACACCTGCAGCATCGCCTGCGTCTGCACATCGCCGCCGGGCGTGCCGAACGGCATCTTCATCTTGCCGGGCTGGATCGCGATCGCCGGGCTTGGCGTCAGACGCGGGCGCTTGCCGGGCGCGACACCGGACGGATGATTGGGGTCGCCCCAGTTCTGGCTGCCGCGCGGCGAGGGGATGATGCCGAGCTCCGGAATCACCGGTGCGTTGTACGAGCCGTCGCTCGGCGTCGCCGCGAACACGTTGCCATGCTTGTCGACGCAGCAGACGTGCGACGTGTCGAGCTCGGGCGCGGAGAACGCGTGCTCCGGCACCAGCGGCGCGCCGGACGCTGCGCATTCGGCGGCGAGCTTGCGCGGATCGCCGGCCGGCGGCATCTCCGGCCATGCCTTGTCGGGGCGGATCATGGCGCGGCGCATGGTGGCGTATTCGGGCGAGAGCATCGCCTCGATCGGCACCTCGATGACGCGCGGGTCGCCGAAAAACGCCTCGCGGTCGGCGAAGGCGAGCTTCACGGCTTCGGTGATGCGGTGCAGGTAGTCGGCGGAGTTGTGGCCGAATTTCTTCAGCTCGGCGGCGTCGAGCAGGTTCATCGCCTGCAACAGTGACGGCCCCTGGCACCACGGGCCGCAGGCATAGAGTGTGATATCGCCGAACGCGGTTTTCACCGGTTCGTCGAAGCCCGACCGATAGTTCGCGAGATCGTCGGCGGAGAGAATGCCACCGTTCTCCTTCTGATGCTTGACGATCGCGCGCGCGATATCGCCGCGATAGAAGGCGTCGCGCGCCGCCGCGAGGCCGGCTTCGCGCCCGCGCGAGCTTGCCGCGGTTTCCTGGTCCGCCATGTGTTGCAGCGTGCTGGCGAGGGCCTTCTGCACGAACACCTCGCCGACCCGCGGCGGCCGGCCGTTGGGCAGGTAGAGATCCACATTGGTCGGGAACAGCCGGTACTCGGCCTCATGATCGGTGATGACCTCGTTCATGAGGTCGTAGGTGGGAAAGCCGTCGCGGGCATAGCCAATCGCCGATTTCGCGACCTCGCCGAAGCTCATGGTGCCGAAGCGTTCGAGCGCCGTAATCCATGCGTCGGGTGCGGCCGGCACCACCGTGCGCATGATGCCCTGCGGAATCTTGCCGCCGTGGTTCTTCATGAAGTAGTTGGGATCGAGCGCCTTCGGCCAGGTGCCGAGCCCGGGAATGGTGACGAGGCGGTTTTCTGCGGCCGAATAGATGATGATCGGTGCGACGCCGGCGACGTTCACGAATTCCGGCTGCACGACGCCGAGCGAAATTCCCGCCGCAACCCCCGCGTCGATCGCGTTGCCGCCGGCCTCGAGAATCTTGAAACCGGCTTCGGCGGCGAGATATTGGGTGGCGGAGATCATGTGGCGCGTGCCCATGATCGTGGGGCGGTGGGATTTCATGTTTTTCTATCCCGTGCACAAAGGCTTATGAACGCATACACGGTACCACGACTGATTGTGGCGACAAATGACTGTCACAGAACTGTCATGCAAACTTGCTTCTTTCGCGGGCCGAAGGAACTGAACTCATGCAATTTGTGATCTCTGACGAAGCCGGCTCTACGGCGAAACTCGGCCTGACCGGCAAGCTCGACATCGCGGGCGCGGAGGTCATTGCGATCCCGCTGGCGACTTTGGCCGGCGGCAAGAAGGGCGTGGTCATCGACATGTCCGGCGTCACCTTCCTGGCGTCGATCGGCATTCGCCATCTGGTGTCGGCGACGAAGACCCTGTCGCGGAAGGGCGGCAAGCTGGTGCTGCTCAATCCGACTGACCCGGTCAAGGAAGTGCTGGTCACCTCCGGCGTCATCGATCTGATGCCGATCGTCGCGACCGAGAGCGCAGCCTACGACCTCATCGGATAGGTGGCTCCTGCAACCGGCTGGGACGCGTGGCTGTATTCACGCTCTCGCGACATCATCAGCTTGCAACGAACGCCAAGGTCCGCCTAAGAACGTTACCAGCGGGGGATGAGTTCAGCCCACGGCGAACCCTGTCGAGGTCCTGAACGTGATTTCTGCACTGGCGCCATTCCTTGCGGGATTAGGCCTCTTCTTCACCGGTGTTCATTTCATTGCTGCGAATTTGACGCCGCTGGTCGGGCGCCGGTTTCGCAAGGCGTTGAGCCGGACCTCGAACAGCCCCTGGATGGCCGCACTCGGCGGCACGCTGGCCGGTGCCGTTACCCAAAGCAGCAATGCGGTGACCTATGTCGTCGTCGGGCTGGTCAACGCCAATGCCATCGACTTGCGCAAGGCCGTTCTGCTTCCGACCTGGTCCCATGTCGGAACCGCCGCGCTCGTCATCCTGGTGGCCGTCGATTTCCGCGTCGCCGCCAGCTACGTCCTGGCGGTTGCCGGCATCGGAATCTATTTCGGTCTGAGCCGGAGCGATCAGAGCCGCAGCGCGATCAACATCCTGCTCGGGGCCGGGCTGCTGTTCCTGGGCATGGAGATGCTCAAGTCCGGCGCTGTGCCGCTGCGCGACATGCTCATCAAGGAAGGCGTGGTCGATTTCGTCGCCACCGCGACCTGGCTCTCGATGCTGTTCGGCGCTGCTCTGACGGCGGTCTGTCAGTCATCGACCATCGTCGGTGCCATCGCGGTTGCGGCCACGAATATCGGACTGATTGATTTCAACGGTGCCTGCTGGCTGATCTACGGTGCCAATCTCGGGTCGGCTTTCAACCACTACCTGCTGGCGCGCGGCTACGAGGGAGAGGCGCGGCAGGTCGCGCTGATGCAGTGCTTCCAGAAGGTTGCCGGCTTCGCCGGCCTGCTGGTGGCATTGGTCGTCGGCACGGTCATCCAGCAGCCAGTGATCGACATGGCCGCGAGCCTGGTTTCGAATACGGCGGCGGGTAAGGTCGCGGCGGTTTTCCTCGCCTACCAGCTCATCGGGTCGCTGACCTGCACGGTCGCGTCCCAGCCGCTGTTGTACCTGCTCGGGCGAATGGCGCCGCGGTCCCCCTTGCAGGAAATGTCCAAGCCGGCATTCTTGCTTGATGATGCCCTCATCGACCCGTCTTTGGCGCTTGAGCTTGCAAGCCGCGAGGAGGGGCGCCTGGCGCAGCGGCTGCCGATGATGCTCGACGGCATCCGCTCGGACGCGCCAACCGGAGAGGCTTCCCCCGACGTGTTGAACGCCGCAAGCCACTCGATCACGGTCGCCATGGCTGCTTACATCGATAGCATCCTCGAATCCAATGCGGACCGCGACGATCGGGAGCGCGCCATCCGCCTTCAGCATCGCACCGCCAACCTCAGCGCGTTGTTCGATGCATTGAGCGAATTCAGGGGCGCCGTGCTTGCGGCGAAGGAATGGCCTTCGAGCGCGAGCGTCGCGGAGAGCATGACCGAAGCCTTGCATGCGTTGCTCTCCGCCCTGGTCGACGCGACTGGTTCGGAGGATGTTGCGGAACGCGAATTCGTCCTTTCCCTGCTCGCGAATCGCGACGAACTGATGGAGCGGATGCGTCAGCGGATTCTGCGCGAGAATCCCGACCTTCCGGTGAAGGCACAGGAGGCGCTGTTCTCCGCAACCATGCTGTTCGAACGGATCGTCTGGCTTTCGCGCCGGACCGCGCTTTTGCTCGCTTCCCCCGAACGGTCTACCGCGAGTGGAGCGGCCCGATGAATACAGATTCCGCAGCCGTCCTGGTGGTCGACGACGTCGCCGAAAACCGCGACCTCCTGGTTCGCCGGCTTAAGCGGCTCGGCATTGCCGACGTCGAGCAGGCGACCAACGGTATCGAAGCGCTGGCGGCAATCGGGCGGCGTAATTTCGATGTTGTGCTGCTCGACATCATGATGCCGGAGCTTGACGGCTTCGGCGTGCTCGAACGGCTGAAGGCGGAAGGCAAGGTCAACGACCTGCCGATCATCGTGATCTCGGCGCTGAACGAGATCGATCCGATCGTGCGCTGCATCGAGCTCGGTGCGGAAGATTTCATCTTCAAGCCGTTCAATCCGATCTTGCTGCGCGCGCGTGTGCTCGCCACGCTGGAAAAGAAATTGCTGCGTGACCGCACCCGCGAGGAGTTGCGGCGCAAGCAGAGGGAACTCAACGAGGCGCGCACGCTTCAGCTCGCGCTGGTTCCGCCGAAATTCAGCGAGACGGTCGCGGGCCGGCACGTCTCGATCGACGTTGTGCTCGAGCCCGCCAAGGAGGTGGGCGGCGATCTCGTCGATCATTTCCGCCTGAGCGACAACAAGATCGTGGTCGCGCTCGGTGACGTATCCGACAAAGGCGCCGGCGCGGCCTTGATGATGGCGCGCACTCACTCGTTGGTCCGAGGCCTGTCGTCGCGGCCTGACGCGCCCGATCTGTTCGGTGCGCCTGAGAAGGCTCTGAACATCGTGAACGCCGCTCTGGCCGCCGGCAACGAAACCTGCATGTTCGTGACGTTCCTGCTTGCTGTGCTGGACTTGGCGGACAACCGCTTGACCTATGTCCGCGCCGGCCATGTGCCCCCGTTCCTGCGCCGCGCCGACGGTTCGATCGAGCGTTTGAGCCACGCCGGCGGCCTGCCGCTCGGCATGATGGAGGGCACCGTCTACAAAGCGACGACCGTCGGGTTCGACCGCGGTGACGCCCTCCTGGTGTTGACCGATGGATTTACCGAAGCGGCCGACCTCGGCGAGGCCCTGTTCGGCGAAGCCCGGATCGAGCAGTATCTGGCAGCGCACGATCCGAGGAGCCCGGGCCTGCTCGAGGCCCTGGTTGGGGAGGTGCGAACCTTCGAAGCCGGGCAGCCGGCCTTCGACGATATGGCAGCCGTTCTGCTGTCGCTCACCTGAGCAAAGGCCATGGTCCGCTTCGCCGCCGAGGTTACCCCCAGTCCAGAGGCTCTCGGGCAACTGGCCGACAATGTGACGGAGTTCCTGGAAGGAGCCGGTGTCGATGCCCGGGCCGTGCATCACGTCGCGCTTGTCATCGAGGAAATTCTGACGAATGTTGCAACCCACGGGGGTTCCCCGGACGCTCCTGCATCCCTTGCCCTCGAGGTTCAGCCTGATCGCGTTGCCGGTGAGATCTGGGATAGGGGAAGGCCTTTCGACCTTCGCAAGGCCCCCGATCCGGACATCGGGGCGTCGATCGAGGATCGGAAGATCGGCGGCCTTGGGCTGTACTTGGTGCGGGAACTGACATCCGCTCTGGATTATCGGCGCGAGGGCGAGCAGAACTGGACCACATTTTGTATTCCACGCGCGCAAGCAAGAGGTTGAGTGATGGACGTCAGTGAACAGCAGATTGGTCGGGTCTGGGTCGTCACCGCGCGCGGCCGCCTGGACGGTGCGACCAGCAACGCGTTCGCCCAGCGAATTGAGAAGCTTGTCACCGGAACCGAGCCGCGCCTGCTGGTGGATTTTGCCGGTGTCGAGTTCGTGTCGAGTGCCGGGCTGCGGGCCGTTCTCTCGTTGGTGAAGAAGGTCAAGGCGGTGCAGGGGGCGCTCGCTTTGTGCGCGGTGCAGCCGGCGGTGCGCGAGGTTCTCGAGATCACTGGTTTTGCCGGGATGATCGACATCCACCCCGAGCGCGCCGCCGCCTTGACGGCGTTGTCGTAGTATTTGCGGAACAGTCGATTGATCGAACAATTCGCCACGGTTCATTGATGACAGATCCCAGCGCGTTGAACGGCCGGGCCGGATATCGGCGCTGGTATCAGAGCATTGCGGCTAAGCTGCTAATCGCTTTCGGCCTGATCGCAGCATTGACCGTGGGGGCGACCTGGCTGTCGTTGATCCGCTTCAATCAGACCGACGCGGTCATGCGGCGCGTCACCGACGAGAGTCTTCCGTTGGTGAAGCTCTCGCTGAGTGTCGAAACCAAAGCCGGCGAATTGGTCGCCTCAGCGACCGATCTCGCCGACTCCGAAACCGGACTGGATCAGTTCCAGCGGATGGAGCGGGTTTCGACGCAAATCGCCGATCTCTGGAATCTGCTCAGCAAACTTCAATCGATCGGTGCGGAAGCCGAAACGATAAGGCAGCTGCAGGAGATCGTCGGCGCGCTCAGCGGCGAGATCAGCGCGATCGACCGCACGACGCGGGATTTCGTGCAGACCCTCGGGCGACGCAACGCCGCCATGGGCCGGCTCGACGGCATCAACAGGAATCTCGCGCTGCTGATCTCGCCGATCTCATACGATTTTGCTGCGCGCGCCACCGCCGCGCTCGATCGCAGCGAACATGCCAAGGTTGACATCGACGAGCTCAAAGGTTCGCTGTCCGTGCTGCGCTCGGTCTACAACATGCGTGCCGACATCAATCAGATGTCTGGATTGCTGGCCAGAATCGTCAATACGCAGGAAGCATCGGCAGTTTTGAGCCTGCGGGACCAGCTCAACATCAACATCAAATACCTTCGAGACAACCTGGAAACCGTCGAAAAGCTCGGCGACCTCGATTCCGGACAGCGTGAACAACTGCGCAGCGCCGCCGATTCTCTGATCGCATTGGCGAGCGGCGACGACGGCATCGCCGCCTTGCAGTGGCTCTATCTTCCGCAACGGCGCATCCTCGCGGACCACCAGCTGAACTTGCGCACGATCAGCGGCCAGCTGCGCACGCGTGTGGCCAATCTGGTCGAGGCGGCCGAACGCGAAGCCAGCTCGACGACCGCATTGTCGCACCGGGCGGTCGAGTCGAGCCGCTTCTGGCTGATCCTGATCGCTAGTGCGAGCCTCTTGATTGCAGGCCTCATCGTCTGGCTGTTCGTGCTGCGCAACGTGGCGGCGCGACTGACCGAGCTGCATGACAGCATGCTGGCAATCGCCGGCGGCGAGTTGGCGGCGCCGATCCCAGAAGCAATGCCCGACGAGCTTGGCGACATGAGCCGGACCTTGGCGGTCTTCCGCGAGAATTCGAGGGAGATCCGCGCCGCCAAGGAAGAGGCCGAACGGGCGAGGGCCGAGGCCGAGGCGGCATCGCGCACCAAGTCGTCGTTCCTCGCCAACATGAGCCACGAATTGCGCACGCCGCTCAATGCCATCATCGGCTACAGCGAAATCCTGGTCGAAGACGCGAACGACCGCGGCGACGACACGTCGGTCGACGACCTTCAGAAGATCCAGGGCGCCGGCAAACACCTGTTGGGGCTGATCAACGGCATTCTCGATCTTTCCAAGATCGAAGCCGGCCGTATGGATATCTATCTCGAGCAGATCTACCTGACCAAGCTGGCCGACGAAGTCCGCACCATCGTTGAGCCGCTGGTCGCGAAGAACGGCAGCAAGCTGGTGATCGCCTGTCCGCCCGACATCGGGTTGATCCGCACCGACATGACCAAGCTCAAGCAGGCACTCATCAACCTCCTGAGCAACGCCGCCAAGTTCACCAAGGACGGAACGGTGACGCTGACGGTCTCGCGGGATGACTCTGGAAACGGGCCGTCGCGCATCAGTTTTGCCGTGTCGGACAGCGGCATCGGGATGACCGACGAGCAGCTCGGCCGCTTGTTCCAGGCGTTCACGCAAGCCGACTCCTCGACGACCCGCAACTATGGCGGCACCGGCCTCGGCCTCACGATCACACGCCATTTCGCGACCATGCTCGGCGGCACGATCGACGTGACAAGCAAGCCGGGCGAAGGCTCGACCTTCATCATGGTCCTGCCGGACCAGCCGATCCAGGCGTCGGGCGCGGCGGTTGGCGCCGCATTCTCGGAATCCGGCGTGGCGACGGCCGGCCTGACGGTGCTGGTGGTTGACGACGATCCGACGGTGCACGACCTCCTGTCGGCGACGCTGGCCAAGGAAGGGTATCGGATCCTGCATGCGCGCGACGGTGCCGAGGCGCTGGAGATTCTGCGCAAGACCCCACCTGATATCGTCACGCTCGATGTCATGATGCCGAAGATCGACGGTTGGTCGGTGCTGGGCATCATGAAATCCGACCCGGCGCTCGATCATATCCCGGTCATCATGATCACGATCGTGGACGATCGAAACCTCGGCTACACGCTGGGCGCCGCCGAATTTATGACCAAGCCGATCGATCGTTCGCGGTTGCTGACCTTGGTCCGCGCGTTCACGGCGCAGGTGGCCAAGCCGTCCGTGCTCATCGTCGATGACGATCCGGAGGTGCGCGATCTAGTGAGCACGACGCTGGAGGGCTCCGGCCTCAAGACCATGCAGGCCGTCAATGGACGCGCCGCCGTCGACTGGCTGAACAACAATCCGCTGCCATCCTTGATCCTGCTCGACCTGATGATGCCGATCATGGACGGCTTCGCCTTCCTCGAAGAAATACGAAAAGACGAGGAGCTGATCGACGTGCCGGTCGTCGTCCTCACCGCCAAGATGCTGACGGACGAAGAGCGGGCGTTTCTCGCCGAGCGCACCTTGCTGGTGCTGAACAAGAGCGCGCAGCCGATCAGCCAGCTTGGCTCCGCGCTGTCGGTGATCGCGAAGCAGCGCATTGCTCGCACCGGACCGACGGATCAGGCGGCGGCCGCCGCCCAGGGACAACAGTAATGCCGAAGATCTTGCTGGTTGAAGACAACGAGATGAACCGCGATATGCTGTCGCGGCGCCTCGTGCGTAACGGGTTCGAGGTGGTGATCGCGGTCGACGGTCAGCAGGGCCTCACCATGGCGGCCAGCGAAAGCCCCGACGTCATCCTGATGGATATGAGTCTTCCGGTGATGGACGGATGGGAGGCGACGCGGCGCGTCAAGGCCGATCCCGCGACGAAATCAATTCCGGTCATAGCGCTGACCGCCAACGCGCTGGTCGAGGATCGGGAGAGGGCGATGGCCGCAGGATGCGACGACTTCGACACCAAGCCGGTGGAACTGCCGCGGCTATTGGAGAAAATCCGCGCTCATTTGAACGGCAAAGGCGGCTGAGCGGCTGACCGGAAAAGCAGTAGCGCCGCCATGACGTAGGCGGCGCCTGCCTTTCATCAAGCTCTGTGCGAACGGCCTAGAGGCCGCGCCGGCGCTTTTTCTTCGATGCCTTCCGCGCGGCATAGCGGGCGTCGCGGGCTGCCTTCTGCTGTGCTTTCAGCTCGGCGTCCGCATTAGCGTCCAACTCTGCCTTGGCGGCGGCTTCGGCCGCAGCCTGTTCGGCGGCCAGGCGCTCGGCTTCGCGCGCCGCCTCGGCGGCGATCGCGGCCTGCCGTGCGAGTTCTGCCTCGTGCTCGCGCCGCGCGACTTCGCGTTGCGCATGGCGTTCGGCCCGGGCTGCGGCGATGGCTTCGCGCTCGCGGCGCTTCTCGATCGCTTCCGGGCTGTTGGGGTCGGCGTTTTGCTTGAACTTGGCGAGGAGGTTCTTCTTGGCCTCGCTCGCGAGGCCGAGACGGTCTTGGAGTGACGGATCGTGTTGGCGCATGTGACTACGTGCTGTTCCTCTTGGGCCCCGACGGAGGCCGGCTTGGATGAGGGGTGAGGTTCGCGTCGGTGGGGATGCGCGGACTGATTAAAGGTCGGGGGACCGGCCGTCAATCGGCGTCAGCGGCGGCCCACATATAGCGACGGAATCGTCAAAAGGGTAGGTGTGAAGCGCCTAACTTGGCGCCAAATCACTTTCTTTTTAGGTCCGAATCATGCCTGCCTGCGAACCAGCGCATGTCGCGCACACCAAAGAGGGCAATTCATCATGGCGCCTGCACCTAAGGCATCCAAGAAGTCGGCTGCAACCAAACCCAGCAAGCCGGTGACGTTGAAGCATCTCGCTGCCGTCCTGGCCGAGGAACACCAGATGACCAAGAAGGGCGGCGAAGCCCTGCTTACCGACCTGGTGGGGTTGATCACGAAGCACCTGAAGAAGGGCGAGCGGATCAGGATCGTCGGCCTTGGCATCCTCCAGGTGCGCAAGCGCGCCGCGCGCATGGGGCGTAACCCCGCGACCGGCGAGGCGATCAAGATCAAGGCCAGCAAGAAGGTCGCGTTCCGCGCGGCCAAAGATTTGAAGATGGCGATCTGATCGCACGCTACGCGTCGGATCCTATTGAAGCCCCGGCAGCCCGCTGCCGGGGCTTCCCTTTGAGCGCGGGGTTTCTTTGAGCGCGAGCCTGTAGCTAGCTACCGGCGATTTCCTCACGCAGCATTTCGAGCGCGAGCCATTGCTCCTCCGCCGCGGCGATCTTGCGTTGAAGCTCGCCAAGCTCGCCGCTGGCCTTCTCAAACGCGGTGCGATCACGCGTATAAAATTGTGGATCGCCGAGCTTGGTCTGTAGCGCGCTGGCCTCGGCCTGGAGTGCGGCAATAGTTGCTGGCAGCGTTTCAAGCGCGTGCTTGTCCTTAAAGGTCATTCGCCGCTTGGGCTCCGGCGTTTCCGGCGCTGCCACGGGCTCGCGCGAAACCTTTGACGCCGCCTCCGGCGGCTTGCGCGGATCACGCGTGAGGTCCGCGCCGCGCTGCGCCAGCATGTCACTGTAGCCGCCGGCGTACTCGACCCAACGTCCGTTGCTTTCCGGAGCAATCACCCCGTTCACAATCCGGTCGAGGAAGTCGCGGTCGTGGCTGATGAGCAGGACCGTGCCGGGATATTCGGCGAGCATCTCCTCGAGCACTTCCAGCGTTTCCATGTCGAGGTCGTTGGTCGGCTCGTCGAGGATCAAGAGGTTCGACGGCCTGGCGAGAACCTGCGCCAGCATCAACCGGCCGCGCTCGCCGCCTGACAGCTTGCGGAGCGGTGTGCGCGCCTGTTCGCCGCTGAACAGAAAGTCCTTCATGTAGCTGACGACGTGCTTGGGCTTGTCGTTCACATAGACAGTGTCGCCGCCGCCGCCCGTGAGCGCCGCCGCGACCGTCACATTGGGATCGAGGCTGTCGCGGTGCTGGTTGAGCGTCGCGACCGCGAGGTTGGCTCCAAGCCGGACCGAGCCGGAGTCGGGGGGCAAGCTGCCGGTCAGAAGGTTGACCAGCGTGGTCTTGCCGCTGCCGTTCGGTCCTACGATGCCGATGCGGTCGCCGCGCTGCACCCGCATCGAGAAGTCGCTCACGATCGAGCGATTCTCGTAACTCTTGCTGATTCCTTTCGCCTCGATCACCAGTGCGCCCGACGCGCCTGCCGACGAGACCGTGATGGCGGCGGCACCAGTGGTGCCGCGGTAGGTGCGGCGTTGTTCGCGGAGTGCCTGCAGCTCACCGACCCGGCGCATGTTGCGCTTGCGCCGCGCGGTGACGCCGTAGCGCAGCCAATGCTCTTCCGCGACGATCTTGCGGTCGAGCTTGTGTTGATCGCGCTCCTCTTCCGCAAGCACGGTGTCACGCCATTCCTCGAAATGGGCGAAGCCCCGTTCCAGGCGCCGGGTCGTTCCACGATCAAGCCAGACTGTGATCTGCGACAGTGTCGACAGGAAACGCCGGTCGTGGCTGATGATGACCAGCGCGGTGCGCCGTGACGCCAGATCGCGTTCCAGCCACTCGATCATGGTCAGGTCGAGATGGTTGGTCGGCTCGTCCAGCAGAAGAATATCGGGTGAGGGCGCCAACACGTGTGCGAGCGACGCACGGCGTGCTTCGCCGCCCGAGAGATGCGCCGGATGCTCGTCCCCTTTCAGCCCCAACTGATCGAGCAGGTAGCGGGCGGCATGGGGATCGTCGGTCGGACCAAGGCCGGCCTCGACATAGGCAAGGGTCGTGGCGAATTCGCCGAAGTCCGGCTCTTGCGGGAGATAGCGGATCGTCACACCCGGCTGGACGAACACCGACCCGCGATCCGGTTCGACGGTTCCCGCCGCGATCTTCAAGAGGGTCGATTTGCCCGACCCGTTGCGACCCACCAGGGAAACCCGTTCCCCGGTCGAGACGGACAGCTCCGCGCCGGTCAGCAGCGGGGTGCCGCCGAACGTAAGCGCGATGTCCTTGAGCTGGAGAAGAGGTGGCGGAGCCATGCGATCCAATCGGGCAACGTGATGCCGATCCGGTATCGCCCGAAACGCCCGCCGTCAAAGTATTACGTGAAGATGCCGCCCAGCGCCAATGTCCGTTGTCTTCTTGGGCTCGCTTCAACCTCGCCCAAGCGTCGGCGCTCAGCCTCAAAGCCAGGGGATCGCTCGGATGTGCGCCGAATTGCCCGGGCGGGAGTGGCCGGCCGAAGGTTGTTCCGAAGCCGTCGACCGCGAGTAGTCGTTGCCGCGGATGCCGACGCGATCAACCAGGCGGCGCCCCAAATCGTGACAATTGTCGATAAATTGAGTCGGTCGTCTCAAGTCTGATTTTTGCAATGCTGTGCCAATGTCGGCAGGCGATGTGGCTTCGCCGCTCGCATTGTTGGATGCAGTGAGGGAGCCGATCCGTGGGTGGTCTTTTAGAGGCGGGCGCGCGATTTCTCAGGGATGAGAAGGGTGCGACCGTCATTGAATACACCATCATCGCGGCCGGCCTGTCGATCGTGATCGTGGCGGTCGTGATGTCGATCGGCACATCCGTCACCGGCATGTACAGCACAGTCCAGGCCGCCTTCAATTAAGCGGATTCAAGTGCGGCGCCCGGTTGATCTCGCTCCCAAACCCAGAATCCGGTTTGTTAACCTCTCTTAAACCAACCCCAGTCAGGACTTATTGGTCTGGACGGGGAATTCCATGGTTTCACGCGTCGAGCGCACGCCCTTTGCCGCCTGGTGGTGGACGGTCGACCGGCTGATCCTGGCGGCCATGCTCGGCCTGATGCTGGCCGGCATCGTGCTGTCACTGGCGGCGAGCCCGCCGGTTGCGTCGCGGCTGGGGCTTGAGCCGTTCTATTTCGTCAACCGCCACATCATGTTCCTGGTTCCCGCGATTGCCGTGTTGATCGCGACCTCGTTCCTGCCGCCGCGCTATATCCGCCGTATCGCGCTGGTGATGTTCGTCATCAGCCTCGGATTGGTATTCATGACGCAGGTCTACGGCGCCGAAGTGAAGGGCGCGCGGCGCTGGCTGAATTTGCTGGGCGTCAGTATCCAGCCGTCGGAATTCCTCAAGCCCGCCTTCGTGATCCTGATCGCCTGGCTGTTCGGCGAATCCGCGCGGCGGCCGGAAATGCCGGCGAACACCATCGCGCTCGGATTGCTGGTGGCGGTCGTGCTCGGCCTGGTGCTGCAGCCCGACTTCGGCCAGACCATGCTGATCCTTGCGGTCTGGGGCGCGCTGTTCTTCCTCGCCGGCATGCGCGTGATCTGGGTCGCGGGTCTCGGCGGCGCGGCGATCGTCGGACTGACCGGCGCCTATTTCACCGTTCCGCACGTGGCGCGGCGCATCAAGCGGTTCATCGATCCGGCGTCGGGCGACACCTTCAATATCGACCAGGCGGTGGAATCCTTCGTGCGCGGCGGCTGGTTCGGCCGTGGACCGGGCGAGGGCACCGTGAAGCGCATTTTGCCCGAGAGCCACACCGACTTCGTGTTCGCGGTGGCGGCGGAAGAATTCGGTATCGCGCTCTGCCTGGTACTGCTGTTGCTATTCGCCTTTATCGTGATGCGTGCGCTGCTGTCTGCGCTCCGCAATCACGACCCATTCGAGCGCTTCGCGGCGGCCGGTCTGGCATTCCTGTTTGGCTTGCAATCCGCTATCAACATGGCGGTCAATGCCCACCTGATCCCGGCGAAAGGCATGACTTTGCCGTTCGTCTCGTATGGGGGCTCTTCGATGATCTCGCTCGCCTGGGGAATGGGCATGCTGCTGGCACTTACCCGTGAACGGCCACGCACTGACTACCTGGCGAGCCAGGACGGCCTCGTGCCGGCCGGGAGCGCCGCGTGAGCCAAGCGGGCGGCGCGCCGCTGGTGCTGCTGGCGGCGGGCGGAACCGGCGGACATCTGTTTCCCGCCGAAGCGCTCGCGGCAGCGCTCGCCAAACGCGGCGTGACCGTCGACCTTGCCACCGATCATCGGGCCGAACGCTACGGCACGCGGTTCCCGGCGCGCGAGACCCACATTATTCCGAGCGACACCGTGCGCGCCCGCAATCCGGTTGCGCTGGCGCGCACCGCGTTGGCGCTCGGCCGCGGGCTGGTGCGTGCGTATTTCTTGCTGCGGCGGGTCAAGCCGGCGGCCGTCGTCGGCTTCGGCGGCTATCCCACGTTGCCACCGCTCGGCGCCGCGACCGTGCTGAAGATTCCGACGATTATCCACGAACAGAACGCGGTGATGGGGCGGGCCAACCGTCAGCTTGCGCCACGCGTCACCGCGATCGCCACCTCGTTTCCCGGCGTGCTCGATGCCGAGCCCGCGCTGGCCGCCAAGGCAACGCGCACCGGCAACCCGGTGCGCCCGGCCGCGATCGCAGCGTCAGCGACGCCGTTCGTTGCCCCGGAGGCGGATGGGCTGGTGCGGCTGCTGGTGTTCGGCGGCAGCCAGGGCGCGCGGATCATGTCGGAGGTCGTGCCGGCCGCGATCGAGCAGCTCGATGCCGCGCTGCGCGCGCGCCTGTTGCTCGCACAGCAGGCGCGCGACGAGGATCTCAAGCAGGTTCGCGACCTCTACGCCGGCCTTCGCATCGCCTCGGAAGTGTCGCCGTTCTTCCCCGACCTGCCGGCGCGGATAGCCGCCGCGCACCTCGTTGTCGGGCGTTCTGGCGCATCGACGGTCGCGGAGCTTGCTGCGATCGGCCGTCCATCGATCCTGGTGCCGCTGCCGGGTGCGCTCGACCAGGATCAGTTTGCCAATGCCGGCGTGCTCGAGGCTGCCGGCGGGGCGATCCGAATCCGTCAGGACGATTTCTCGCCGGCGCGTCTCGCCGCCGAGATCACCGCGCTGGCGTCATCGCCGCAACGGCTGGTGGCGATGGCGCAGGCGGCGCGCTCGCAAGGCGCGCCCGATGCCGCCGACCGGCTTGCCGATCTGGTGATGACGACGGCGAAGCTCGGCTAACTCTTCTGCAACATCGCCCGCACGTCGTGCAGGTCGCGAACGACCGCGACACACAGCGCGCGCAGTTCGTCGGTTGCTGGCAGCATGTCCGGCACCATGATCGCCATCGCGCCGGACGCATGCGCGGCGCGCACGCCGGGGTAGGAGTCCTCTAGCACGACGCAGCGCTCGGGCCGGACGCCGAGCTTGCCGGCGGCGACAAGGAAGATGTCGGGATGCGGCTTGCCGCGCGTGACATCCTCGCGGGTGCAGATGGCGGAGAAATGCTCGAGCAGGCCGGCGCGCGCGAGGTGATGCTCCGCGATCCTGCGCACGGTCGACGTCGCGACCGCCATCGGCAGCTTGCGCGCGGCAAGCTCGCCAATCAATTCCGTCGCGCCGGCTTTCACCGGAACGCCTCCGTCAAGGCGGCGGCGCATCTCGGTCTCGCAATCGGCAAACAGCCGGGCGATCGGAAAGTCGGCGCCGAACCGCTGCTGGAGCATGAGATGGATGTCCGCCTCGGCGGTTCCGACCATCGATCGGTAGAAGTCGTCAGGAAAATCGTACCCCATGGCTAAGGCGGCCGCGACCATCGCGGAGCGGTAGACGCTCTCGGTATCGAGCAGGAGCCCGTCCATGTCGAAGATCACGGCCTCGACGGGAAAAGGGAAGGTGGTCATGAAGCGGTCCAAAGGGGTTGATTAGGTGGCTTGCATAGCCCGCGGCGCCGGGGCCATATCGTCGGGGAGTGGCTGGGATTGGGCGTTTGGCGTCAGTTCTCAGTCGGTGCTTTAATATGGCGTCGGGAACGCCGAGTTGGGAGTACCATATTCATGAAACTGCCGCGCGATATCGGTCCGATCCATTTCGTCGGCATCGGCGGCATCGGCATGAGCGGCATCGCCGAGGTGCTGATCAATCTCGGCTATGTGGTGCAGGGCTCGGACGCCGCCGACGGCTACAATATCAAGCGCCTGCGCGACAAAGGGGCCACGGTGTCGATCGGCCACGCCGCAGCCAATCTCGGTGGCGCCGAAGTCGTCGTGGTCTCGACTGCGATCCAGCGCGACAATCCGGAGCTCGTCGCGGCGCGCGCCAGGCGGCTGCCGGTGGTGCGGCGTGCGGAGATGCTCGCCGAGCTGATGCGGCTGAAAAGCTGCGTCGCCGTCGCCGGCACCCACGGCAAGACCACGACCACCTCGCTGGTCTCGGCGTTGCTCGATGCCGGCAATCTCGATCCGACCGTGATCAATGGCGGCATCATCGAGGCCTACGGCACCAACGCAAGGCTTGGCGGCGGTGACTGGATGGTCGTGGAAGCGGACGAGTCCGATGGCACCTTCCTCAAGCTTCCCGCCGATATCGCGATCGTGACCAATGTCGATCCCGAGCATCTCGACCACTTCAAGACCTACGACGCCGTGCAGGCAGCGTTTCGCGGCTTCGTCGAGAACGTGCCGTTTTACGGTTTCGCGGTGATGTGCACCGACCATGAAGTGGTGCAGCAGCTCGTTGGCCGCATCGAGGACCGTCGTGTTGTCACCTATGGCGAGAACCCGCAGGCCGACGTGCGGCTGATCGATCTCGACCATGCCAACGGCGCGTCGCGCTTCGCCGTGATGTTCCGTAATCGCGCCGGGCAGGAGGTCCACACCATCCGGAATCTCAGGCTGCCGATGCCGGGGCGTCACAACGCGCTCAACGCGACTGCGGCGATTGCGGTGGCGCGCGAGCTCGGTATTGGCGACGACATGATCCGCAAGGCGCTGGAGGGTTTCGGCGGCGTGCGCCGCCGTTTCACCCGCACCGGCGAATGGAACGGTGTGCCGATCATCGACGACTACGGCCACCACCCGGTCGAGATCGCTGCGGTGCTGCGCGCCGCGCGCGAGTCGAACAAGGGCCAGGTGATCGCGATCATGCAGCCGCATCGCTATTCGCGGTTGTCGGCGCTGTTTGAATCCTTCTGCACCTGTTTCAATGACGCCGATACGGTGATGATCTCGCATGTCTATCCCGCGGGCGAGCAGCCGATCGCCGGCGCCGATCGTGACGCGCTGGTGCAGGGCATGCGCGCGCGGGGCCATCGCCAGGTGATCCCGCTGGACGGCCCCCAGGACATCGCCACGATCGTCAGGCGGCTGGCGCGCCCGGGCGACATCGTCGTCTTCCTCGGTGCCGGCAACATCACGCAATGGGCCTACGCGCTGCCGGGCGAGCTCGCGGCGGCCGGCAAGGTGGCGTGAGCCGCCGACGATGGCCTTTCCCGATATCGTTCCCGATCTCAAGGCGAAGCTGCCGCAACTGCGCGGTCGGCTGCTGTCGAACGAGCCGCTGGCGCCGCTGACCTGGTTCCGCGTCGGCGGGCCGGCGCAGGTGCTGTTCATGCCGGAGGATGAGGCGGACCTCGCCTACGCCCTTTCCGAGGTGCCGTCGGACCTTCCGGTCATCGTGGTTGGCCTCGGTTCAAACCTGATCGTGCGCGATAGCGGCGTGCCTGGTGTCGTGATCCGTCTCGGCCGTGGTTTCGCCGACATCAAGGTCGAAGGCGAACGCATCCGCTCCGGTACCGCGGTGCCCGACGTGCGGGTCGCGCGCGCGGCGCAGGAGGCCGGGCTGGCAGGCTTGGCGTTCCTGCGCGGGATTCCCGGCGCGATCGGCGGCGCACTGCGCATGAACGGCGGTGCCTATGGTCGCGAAACCAAGGATACACTGATCGAGGCGCGTGGCGTCGATCGCAGCGGCAAAGTCCGCGTCTTCGTCAACGGCGACATGCACTACACATACCGCCATTGCGGCGCGCCCGACGACATCATCTTCACCGAAGCCCTGTTCCAGGGCACGCCCGGTGACCGTGCGGCGATCGCGGCGGAAATGGATAAGATCACGGAGTCGCGCGAGGCGACGCAGCCGATCAAAAGCCGCACCGGCGGCTCCACCTTCAAGAACCCGCCGGGCCACAAAGCGTGGCAGCTCGTCGACGCCGCGGGTTGTCGCGGCCTTGTCGTCGGCGACGCGCAGGTCTCGGAGCTGCACTGCAACTTCCTGATCAACCGTGGCAACGCCACCGCCGTCGATATCGAGACCTTGGGCGAGACGGTGCGCAAGCGTGTGAAGGAGACGTCAGGCGTTGAGCTCGAGTGGGAGATCAAGCGGATCGGCGTGCCGGTTGGTCGCTAGGGCGCGAGCCATCCCCGATAGCGCATCAGCCAGCCGATCACCGGAAACGCCACGTCGATGTCGAAAGCGAAGCGGCCACCCTCGTCGCTCTCCAGACACTTGATGCGCGGTACGCTCCACCGCGGCAGCGGTACGCCCAGCAATCGCCAGCCGACCACCAGCCAACTCAGTCCTTCAGGCACAACCGTCAATTGGAAGCGGATCTGGAAAGGACCGAAGCTCTCAATGAGGAAGCCGCTGTCACGCCCGGTACCGGCTGCGATCGTGCTGGCATAGCGCCGATCGCCGAATTTGCGGTCCCAATACTCAACGCCGCTTTCTTTTGGCTCGAATATGACGGACACATCCACGTCGCGTCCGGGCCGTGGCAGCCCCGCGCTCCAGCAGATCAACCACGCGAGAAACCCGGCGGCCGCGGCGATGTCGGCGCGGCCGGTGGTCCGGAGCGGCTCGCGCAAAGAATGCAGATGCCGCACCGGCGCCGGCAGCCGATCGAAATCCGCTCCCAGCACCCGTTCGATCGGAGAACGCCGGTCGGCCGTCATCGGGCCGTACTTTCCGAGGACACGTCGGGTGCATCGAACACGAAGCGTCGCATGAGCTCCGGTGTCGGCACCATGCAGCTGTCGGTCTTTCCGAACAGCTGGTACCTGTTCAACGCCACGCGGTCGTAGACCCAGTTGCGCACCGGACGTGGGACAATCGAGAACGTGCGCATCCATCGCCAGCGCGGCAACCGGGCTAGTGCCTGGATCGCAGAGTCGCTTTTGAAATACGCGTGCCCGCCGAGGATGACCGCGTTCGTCTGTGGGGCCTCCGGGTCGATGGCTAGCCGCTCCGCCAGCGCGCGGCCGTAGGGGCTCTGGATCGGCGTGAACCGCAAGAAACCCGCATCGTCGCGTTCGATCAGGAAGTTGACCCAGCCCGAACACAGGACGCACACGCCGTCGAAAATGACGATGCCATCGGGCACGCCGTCGATCGCTTTGGGGCGCCAAGAGTGCATCAAGGATTGCTGCGTGTTGAATTCGTTTCGAGGTGGCGGCACCATACGGCACAATGGCCGATGGAGGGAACATTGCCGTTGAAAGGTGATCCCATCCTCATCATTGGCGGCGGGCTCGGCGGCCTTACCACCGCGCTGGCGCTCGCGCAGCGGGGTATCGCAAGCCGCGTGCTCGAGGGGGCGCCCGAGTTCGGCGCCATCGGCTACGGCATCCAGTTCGGGCCGAACGTCTTCCATGTGCTTGACCGCATCGGCGTGACCGGCGCCGTGATGGACAAGGCCGATTGTCCGCCCGCGGTACTGATGCGCGATGCTCTCACCGGCGACGAACTGGTGCGGGTCCCGACCGGCGCGTCGTTCCGCGCGCGGTTCGGACATCCCTACATCATCGTCCACCGCATCGATCTGCATAACGCATTGCTCGACGCCTGCCGGCGCGTGCCGGCGGTCGAGCTTGTGCCTGACGCCATGGTCACCGGCTTCGAGCACAGCGCCGACGGTATTGCGGTCAGCACCGCCGATGGCCGCAGCTTCGCCGGTCCCGCGCTCGTTGCGGCGGACGGTATCCGTTCGTTGGTGCGCGCAAAGCTGATCGACGATGGTGAGCCGCGCCCGGTGGGCTATGTCGCCCACCGCACCATCGTGCCGATGTCCAAGCTGAAAGCCGACGTGCATCGCCACGAGGTCGTACTGTGGGGCGGCCCCGGATTTCATATCGTTCATTACCCACTGCGCCATGGCACGCTGTTCAACATCGTCGCTGTGTTCCGCACCTCGACCCATGGCGAGCGCGGCAATGCCGAGTCCTATCGGGCGGAGCTTCAGGATACCTATCGCGACGCGCATCCCGCGATGCACGAACTGCTGGCGATGATGGACCTCGGCCGGCGCTGGCAGGTCGGCGACCGCGACCCGGTGCGGCACTGGTCCAGGGGACGTGTCGTCCTGCTCGGCGATGCCGCGCATCCGCCGCTCCAATCGCTGGCGCAAGGCGCCTGCATGGCGATCGAGGATGGCCTCTGCCTGGCGGAGTTGATTCATGACGCCGGCGGCGACTATCCGGCGGCGTTCCGCCGCTTCGAGTCTGCCCGGATCCTGCGTACGTCGCGGGTCCAACTCGAGTCCCGCGCGCTCTGGGACTTCTATCATGCCGAAGGTATCGCCCGGGACGTGCGCAACGAGGCCGTGGCGGCCTGGGACGAGGATCACATGGCCCGTTGCCTCGGCTGGCTCTACGACGGGTTCCGGATTCAGGCCGCGCTAGGCGCCCGTTGATCCGCGCAGCGTTGTTATTGAGTCACGGACTACACAAATCTTATCGAGACTCTCGACGGCCCGAAGAATCTCGATTCTAGTGGCCTGAACGCGAATCACTCGCCGTCGAAGCAAGCAAGGGGCATGGACAAGCACGTCGCCGTTCTGATGGGCGGATGGTCGGCCGAACGGGATGTATCCCTGCGGTCCGGGAAAGCCTGCGCTGACGCGCTCGTACGGCTCGGCTACCGGGTGACGCGCATCGACGTCGGTCGCGACATCGCCTCCGTGCTCAACACCGTCAAACCCGACGTGGCGCTCAACGTGCTGCACGGGCGGCCGGGCGAGGACGGTACGCTACAGGGGCTGCTGGAGATCGTCGGGATCCCGTACAGCCACTCCGGTGTGCTGGCGTCGTCGCTGGCGATGCAGAAGGACATGGCCAAGGCTGTCTTCAGCGCCGCCGGTGTCGCAGTGCCGGAAGGACTGGTGGCCGACCGTCTCGAGGCGGCCAAAAGCCACCTCCTGCCGCCGCCCTACGTGATCAAACCGATCGCCGAGGGGTCTTCGGTCGGTGTTTTTGTTGTGACCCCCGAGCACGCCCATCCGCCGCAGGAACTGACCCGCGAGGATTGGACTTATGGCGAGCGGGTCATCGTCGAAAAGTATATTGCCGGCAAGGAGTTGACCTGTGCCGTCATCGGCGACGAGGCGCTCGGCGTGATCGAGATTGTGCCGACGGTACGGTTCTACGACTACGAAGCAAAGTATGCGCCGGGTGGGTCGAAACACGTGTTGCCGGCACCTGTTTCACCCTTTGTTTACCAACAGGTCCGAGAACTAGCGTTGGGGGCGCACAAGGCGCTCGGCTGCCGCGGCGTTAGTCGGGCGGATTTCCGCTTCGATGACCGCCTCGGGGGGACGGAGGGACTGGTCTGTCTCGAGGTCAACACACAACCCGGCATGACCGAGACCTCGCTCGTTCCCGAGCTCGCGGGTCACGCGGGCATCCCGTTTGACGAGCTTGTGCGATGGATGGTCGAGGACGCATCGCTCAATCGCTGAACTTCTTCGCGCGGCTGCGCACCCGCCCGACGAACGGCGGAGCCGCGCGCGTGCGCGCGCGCGCGCATCACTACGACACGCCCATGCATGAGACCGGCTTCCAGCGGCTGCTGCACCGCTGCTGGATCCGCCTGCTGCGCGTCCGGGTGCCGCGCGGTGCCGGCGCCATGGCGGCGATTGCGCTGATCCTCGGCGGCCTCAGCTACGGCGTCGTCAAGGGCGACCATGTGACAGACATCGTCGCGTTCCTCGAGGACGCGCGCGACCAGGCCGCCAATGCAGTCGGCTTCAACATTGCGGACCTGACGGTGACGGGCCAGAACCAGTTGACCAAGGAAGAGGTGCTGGCTGCGGCGCGGGTGACGGGCCGGTCGTCGCTGCTGTTCCTCGACGCTGACGCGACCCGCGAGCGGCTCAAGGCCAATTCCTGGATTGCCGACGCCACCGTACGGAAGCTCCTGCCGGGCCAATTGCAGATCGAGATCAAGGAGCGCGAGCCGTTCGCGCTGTGGCAGAAGGACCGGCGCGTCTCGGTCATCGCCGACGACGGCACCGTGCTGGAAGGTTTCGTGGCGCCGCAACTGCTGACGTTGCCGCTGGTGGTCGGCCGCGGCGCCGAGACCCGCGCCAAACAATTCCTCGCGCTGCTTGACCGTTTTCCCGCGCTCCGCGACCAGGTGCGCGTTTCGATCCTGGTCGGCGAGCGCCGCTGGAACTTGCGGCTGAAAAGCGGGCTCGACGTCCGTTTGCCCGAGACCGAGGTTGCCGGCGCGCTCGAGCATCTGATGACGCTCGATCGCGAGGCCAAGCTTTTGACCCGCGACATTGCGGTCGTCGACATGCGCCTGTCAGATCGCGTGACGGTGCGGCTCTCCGAAAAGGCCGCGCAGGTCCGGCAGGAGCAGAGGGACCTGGCGAAGAAGGCCAAGAAGGGAGGGCGCGTATGACCGTCCTCCAGTTCGGCCTCACGCCCAAGGCAAAGCCGGTGTCGCCGAAACGGTCGGCACTGGTGGCGGCGCTCGACGTCGGCACCAGCAAGGTCGCTTGCCTAATCGCACGATTGAAGCCGCAGCCGGCGCAGGATGTGTTGCGCCACCGCAGCCACACCGTCGAGGTCATCGGATTCGGTCACACCTATGCGCGCGGCATCAAGAGCGGCGCCGTGGTGGACATGCAGGCCGCCGAAGAGGCCCTGCGGCAGGCGATCGACGTCGCCGAGCGCTCGGCCAAGCTGCAGCTTGAATCGGTAATGGTCTCGATCTCGGCCGGCAAGCCGGCGAGCGAGTTGATGTCAGCCTCGGTGACCGTCAATGGCTCGACCGTGGCCAACCACGATATCGCGCGCGTCATGGCGGCTGGCAGCCGGCATTCCGCGCGTCCCGGCCGAGCCGTGCTGCATTCGCTGCCGATCGGTTACACCCTCGATGGCGTCTCCGGCATCCGCGACCCGCGCGGCATGCTCGGACGCAGCTTCGGCATCGACATGCATGTGATGACCACGGATATGTCGGTCATCCGCAACCTGATGTACGCGATCGAAAGCTGCCACATCGACGTCGCGTCGATGGTGGCGAGCCCGTATGCGGCGGCATTGTCCGCGCTGGCGGGTGACGAGGCGGATCTCGGCGCCGCGCTCATCGACATGGGTGCAGGCACGACCACGATCGCGGTGTTCAGCGGTGGTCGCTTTGTGCACGGCAACGGTTTCGCGCTCGGCGGTCACCACGTGACCATGGACATCGCGCGCGGGCTCAATACGCGCATCGCCGATGCCGAGCGTATCAAGACGCTCTACGGCAGCGTCATGGCTGGCGGCTCCGATGAACGCGACATGATCTCGGTCCCGGCGGTCGATCATGACGAGCGCGACGCGCCGCAATACGTGTCGCGCGCGCAGCTCGTGCGCATCGTCAAACCGCGCATCGAAGAAATTCTGGAAATGGCTCGCGACCGTCTCGCGGCATCGCCGTTCGCCGCTGAACCGCGCGGCCGTGTGGTGCTGACCGGCGGCGCCTGCCAGCTCACCGGCCTTCCCGACCTTGCAGCGCAGGTTCTCGGACGGCCGGTTCGCATCGGACGGCCACTCGGCATCGCCGGGTTGCCCGAGGAGGCGAGGGGACCTGCTTTCGCGGTGGCGACCGGCTTGTTGGTCTACCCGCAAGTTGCGCATCTCGAACCAAGCGAACCGCGGTCAACGCGGCACTCCATGACTGGAACGGGCGGATACTTCGCACGGGTCGGACGATGGCTTCGAGAGAGTTTCTGATGATTGAGGAAGTAACCATGCAGCCGGTGGCGGACCGGCGCGACCGGCGGCATCGCAAGAATGCGATGCTCGCGCAATAAAGAGGCAGCCATGACGATCAACTTGAAGATCCCTGACATTCGTGAGCTCAAGCCGCGGATCACCGTATTCGGGACGGGCGGTGCCGGCGGCAACGCCGTCAACAACATGATCACGAGCGGGCTCCAGGGCTGCGAATTCGTGGTCGCCAACACCGATGCTCAGGCGCTCACGATCTCGAAAGCCGAGCGCATCATCCAGATGGGCGTGCAGGTCACCGAAGGCCTGGGCGCGGGATCGCAGCCCGAAGTGGGCCGCGCCGCCGCCGAGGAGGTGATCGACGAGATCCGCGATCATCTGCAGGGCGCGCACATGGTGTTCGTCACCGCCGGCATGGGCGGCGGCACCGGTACCGGCGCCGCGCCGGTGGTCGCACGCGCCGCGAAGGAGATGGGCATCCTGACCGTCGGCGTGGTCACCAAGCCTTTCCACTTCGAAGGCGTCCGCCGGATGAAGCTTGCCGAGGCAGGCATCGTGGAACTGCAGAAGGTCGTCGATACGCTGCTGATCATTCCCAACCAGAACCTGTTCCGGGTGGCGAATGAGAAGACCACGTTCGCTGACGCGTTCGCGCTGGCGGACGAGGTGCTGCGTTCCGGCGTGTCGTGCATCACCGACCTGATGGTCAAGGAAGGCCTGATCAATCTCGACTTCGCCGACGTGCGTGCGGTCATGCGCGAAATGGGCAAGGCGATGATGGGCACCGGCGAGTCGTCCGGCGAGAAGCGTGCGCTGGCAGCTGCCGAGGCCGCGATCTCCAATCCGCTGATCGACGACGCCTCGATGAAGGGCGCCAAGGGCCTGCTGATCTCGATCACCGGCGGCCGCGACCTCACCCTCTACGAGGTCGACGAGGCGGCGACCCGCATCCGCGAGGAGGTCGACCAGGAAGCCAACATCATCGTCGGCGCGACCTTCGACGAGAACCTCGAAGGCATCATCCGGGTATCGGTGGTGGCGACCGGCATCGATCATACCGCCGAGTTGAAGGCGCAGCGGCCGGTCTCGACGCACGCGGCGGTGGTAGCGGCGGCGAACACCGCGTCGGGTCCGGAGTCGCGGCTTGCCGAGCTCACCCAGAAGCTGCGCGCCGACCAGCAGCGGCTGGCGGAGCGAATCGAACGCACCGAGCGTGCCCCGGCGCCGCAGCAGGTTACCTCCGCGCCGGTCCCCCAGCATCCGGCATCGCATGCGCACGACGCGATCGAAAACGCAGCCCGGGCGGCTGTCGCGGCCGCCGTGCTGCCGATGACCATGGACGACGTGACGATTCGGCCGATGCAGCCGAAGCCGTCGCTGTTCCCCGAGCCGGCGGCTGAATCGAAGCTGGCCTACGAGCAGCCGGCGCCGACGGCGTTTATCCCGCCGTCGCCGGAGCGGCCGACGAATCGCGGCCAGCGGATGCCGCGAATCGACGAGCTGCCGGTCCCGGCCCAGAACGAGCTGCGTGTAATGCGTGGCGAGGCTCCGCCGGTCGAACCCCCGCAGAAACAGCGCATGGGGCTGCTCCAGCGGCTCGCCTCGGTCGGCCTCGGTAGCGGTCGGCGCGAGGAAGAAGCCCACGAAACCGAAGCTCCGCAGGCTCAGCAGCCGCCGCGGCCACGCATGGGGCCGATTCCGCAGGCTCCGGCGCGTCCGATGCAGCCGCGGCCGGCACCGCGTCCGCCGGAGCAGTCGCGTCCGGCCGAACCGGTGTCCGAATACGCCAGGCGGGCCCCCCACCAGGGGCTCGACCCGCTCGGCCGACAGGCGCCTGTGCATAATTCGTCCGAGGAGGACCAACTTGATATCCCCGCTTTCCTACGCCGGCAGGCGAAATAAGCGGGTTCGTTTCGGGGGTGAGGCCGGTCCCAGGTGGCATGGGCGGGGGACCGGCCGATCAATAGTCAGGGTAGCGAAAGCACCGGTAACCGATTGCGGAGAAAGGGTTAATTGAGGCCGTGCCGGTTTCGGCGCCGCGCCTAAATTCTAGACGGCGCGTTTGGCCAACCCACGGAATGCCCTCTTTGGGGTCGCGTTTGCGACCGGCCGGCGGCGCGAATGCGGCTGGATCGAGGTAACAGTTGGTAAAAAACCGTGAGTTTGAGTTACCCCCCAGTGAGACTAAGCTTCCTCGGCGTAAGGGGATTTCGTCGGGGGACAGGTGCTGCGGGCAATCCGCTGCAACAAAACACTTTTAGTAAGTCCGCGTCCCAACTGACGGTAGCAAAGCGACATCCGTATGTCGCCGCAGTGATTGGTCGCCAGCCCAGCAGTCGGGCAGGCGCGTAGGTGGGACGGGTAATGAAGATCGGCAAGCAAACCACGCTTCGCGATCAGGCGGTGTTGACCGGCGTCGGGGTTCACTCCGGGTTGCCCGTCACGCTGACCCTTTGCCCGGCCGAGGCCGATACCGGCATCCGTTTCCTTCGTACCAATCTACCGGGCGCTCGCAACCGCGAGGTCGTCGCCGACACCTGCTCAGTGACCGCTACGGAATTCGCCACTGTCCTCGGCGATGCGTCGGGTCCGCTGGTCTCGACGGCTGAGCACGTTCTCGCTGCGCTGCGGGGTCTTGGTGTGGACAACGCCGTGATCGAGGTCGACGGTCCGGAAGTTCCGATCATGGATGGCAGCGCCGCCGCGTTCGTGCGCGCGATCGATCAGGTCGGTCTGGAATCCCTTGATGAGCCGCGCCGTTTTATCCGCGTGCTGAAGACGGTTTCGGTCGCGATCGGTGATGCGGTCGCGGAATTCCGCCCATATTCGCGCGGCTTCCGCATCGAGGCCGAGATCGCGTTCGACCACCCGCTCATCGGCCGCCAGACCATCGCGTATGACGGCCGGCCGGAGACCTTCCGCCGGGACTTCGCCCGCGCCCGCACCTTCGGCTTCATGCGCGACGTCGCCAAGCTGTGGAGCGCCGGTTACGCGCTGGGCGCGTCGCTCGAAAACACGCTGGTCGTCAGCGACAGCCGCATTCTCAATCCGGAAGGCACGCGTTTCCCGGACGAGTTCGTTCGGCACAAGGTTCTCGACGCGATTGGGGATCTTGCGCTCGCCGGTGCACCTCTGCTCGGTCAGTATCGCTCGGTGCGGGGCGGCCACAAGCTCAACCATGCCGCGCTTTCGGCGCTGATGGCCGACACCAGTGCGTGGACCCTTGTGGAGGCCGAGCCGGTCCGTCCGGCCCGCGGCCAGGGCGATCTGGCTGGGTTGGCGGTGCCGGCCTACGCGCCGGACGTTTCCTGACGCCTTATGGCGTCTTAAAAAATCAGGCTTTACTCGGGTCCGTAAGCTTCGCCACATTGCGGGCGGAATGTCCGCATATTCGCTTGGTGGAGCCGTAGGTTATCGGGTATTCCTTTGACGCTTGGGGGTGCCCGTGGGGATCGGCCGGGGGTTTCTTTTCGACTGCTTCAGGGTGCGTATGTTGCTCACGTCGAACAACACGAATCGACGCGTTAGTTTGATCGCGCGTGCGATGGTATTGATGCTGTTCGCGCCGGTTCTGATCGGCTGCGACACGCTCAGCAGTTTCTGGGGCGGCAAAGAAGAGCAGTTCGAGGAGCCGGCCGACAAGCTCTACAACGAGGGCCTCTACCTTCTGAACAACAAGCGCGACCTGAAGACTGCGGCCAAGCGCTTTGAGGAGGTCGACCGTCAGCACCCGTATTCCGACTGGGCGCGCCGCTCGCTGATCATGTCCGCCTACACCTACTATCAGGCCGGCATGTACGAGGAATCGATCATCACCTCGCGCCGCTACATCCAACTTCATCCCGGTAGCCCGGACGCGGCCTATGCGCAGTACCTGATCGGGTCCTGCTATTTCGACCAGATTCGTGACGTTACCCGTGACCAGGACCGCACCGAGCGCGCCATGCAGGCGTTCGACGAAGTGGTGCGCAAGTATCCGAATTCCGAATACGCCGTCTCCGCCAAGCGCAAGATCGAAGTCGGTCGCGATAACCTGGCGGCCCGGGAAATGATGGTCGGCCGCTATTACATGGAGCGGCGCGACTACGCGGGCGCGATCAATCGCTTCAAGATCGTGGTGACGCGCTACCAGACCACCCGGCACGTCGAAGAAGCGCTGCTGCGCCTGACCGAGGCCTATCTGTCGCTCGGCATCGTCGGCGAGGCGCAAACCTCGGCCGCCGTGCTCGGGCACAATTTCCCCGACAGCCGCTGGTACAAGGATGCCTATGCGCTGGTTCAACAGCGCGGCCTGCAGCCATCGGAGAACAAAGGCTCCTGGATCAGCCAGGCCTTCCGGCTGGGATAACGGCAGCACCGGCTAGGGCGCGATGCGCCCGCCTTTCGGCTTTCATAATCGAACAACCCCCGCTCCGCCCGGGTTGCGCATGTCGTTGTCGTCTTTGATGATGGCGAATCTGCCAGAAGGGGTGCCCCGGCCCGGCCGGGGACAGTGGGACCGATTAACACAATGCTGACCCGGCTTTCGATCCGCGACATCGTCCTGATCGATCGGCTCGACATCGATTTCGCCGACGGGCTGGCTGTGCTCACGGGCGAGACTGGCGCCGGCAAGTCGATCCTGCTCGATGCGTTCGCGCTGGCGCTCGGTGCGCGCGGTGACTCGGCGCTGGTGCGCCACGGCGCCGAGCAGGGACAGGTAACGGCGGCCTTCGAGCTGCCGCGCAAGCATCCGGTCCGCACGCTTGCCGCCGAGAACGGTATCCAGGCCGACGACGAGTTGATCCTGCGGCGCGCGCAATTCGCCGACGGGCGTACCCGCGCCTTTGTCAACGACCAGCCGGTGAGCGTCCAGGCTCTGCGCATGCTCGGCACGGCCCTGGTCGAAATCCACGGCCAGCACGACGACCGTGCGCTGGTCGACGCCGCGACCCATCGCACGCTGCTCGACGCCTTTGGCGATCTCGATGACGAAGCGGCCGCGGTCGCACGGCTGTGGAATGATCGCCGCGCCCGCGAGGAGGAACTCGCGGCGCACCGCGCCGATGTCGAACGCGCGCAGCGCGAGGCCGACTGGTTGCGCCACGCGGTCGAGGAATTGCGCCGGCTGAGCCCGGAGCCATCGGAAGAGACCGCGCTTGCCGAGCGGCGGACCGCGATGATGCAGGTCGAGAAGGTCGCGGGCGATCTGCGCGACGCTCACGACGCCGTCGCGGGCTCGCAGTCGCCGGTGCCGACGCTGGCGTCGGCGGTCCGGCGGCTCGAGCGCCGCACCACGCATGCACCGGCGCTGATCGAACCGGCGGTCAAGGCGTTCGACGTCGCGCTTACCGCGCTGGATGAAGCCCGCGCTCACCTCGAGACGGCGCTCAGGTCCGCCGATCACGATCCGCGCGAACTCGAACGCATTGAGGAGCGCCTGTTCGCGCTCCGTGCGGCCGGCCGCAAATACAACGTCCCGGTCGATCGACTCAATGCGCTGGCGGCGCGTCATGCCGCCGATCTGGCGTTGATCGACGCCGGTGCCGAAAAGCTCGCCGCGCTCGAGAAGGCGGCGGCCGAAGTCGTCGAGCGCTATCGCAAGGCCGCAGCCGCGCTATCCAGCAAGCGCCGCAAGGCTGCCCAGAAGCTCGACAAGGCCGTCAACGCGGAATTGCCGCCGCTGAGGCTCGAGCGTGCGACGTTTACCACCGAGATCGCAACCGACGAAGCTGCATCGGGTCCGCACGGGCTCGATCGCGTCGAGTTCTGGGTGCAGACCAATCCCGGCACGCGGCCGGGGCCGATGATGAAGGTCGCGTCCGGCGGAGAGCTTGCGCGCTTCCTGCTTGCGCTCAAGGTGGTGCTGGCCGATCGCGGCTCGGCGCCGTCGCTGGTGTTCGACGAGATCGATACCGGCGTCGGTGGTGCGGTTGCCGACGCCATCGGCGCGCGGCTGTCGCGGCTTTCGCAGCGCGCCCAGGTGATCGCAGTCACGCACGCGCCGCAGGTCGCGGCGCGGGCCGGCCGCCACTACCTCATCAGCAAGGATACGCTCGACCGCGGCAAGCGGGTCGCGACCCGCGTCGCCGAGCTTGCCGCCGAGCGCCGGCGCGAGGAGATCGCGCGCATGCTGGCGGGCGCCGAGATCACGGCGGAAGCGCGTGCCGCCGCCGAGCGCCTGATCAAGGCGGCGGGGTAGGGCGCAACGGGCCGCGTACGCCGGCGTTTGTTATTGTGCCCTCTCCCTCAAGGGGAGAGGACACAATAACTGCGGCCGCCGCTGCGGTTGAACAGGCCGCTACTTCACCAATCTAAATTTCTGGATGCGACGGCCCCAGTCGGTTTCCGCCACATAGATGCTGCCCTGCGAGTCGACCGTGATGGTGTGGCCGTGGGTGAAGTTGCCGATCTGGTGCCCCGGCCGCCCGAAGCTCGACAGGATCTCGCCGCTCTTGTGGTCGAGAATGTGCACCTGCTCGGTGCCGCCGTTCATCACGTAGAGATAGCGCTGCTCCTTGTCGGGGGAGAACGCCACCCACCAGGCGGTGCCGCGCTTGTCAGGCAGCTTGCCGGACTTGTTCGGGATCGGGATGTTACGGACGAAGGTGCCGTTCTTCTGGAACACCTGGACGCGGTTGCCCTGACGATCGCACACGTAAATCAGCCCTGCATTGCTCATGTGGATGCAATGCACGACCTCGGCGAACACGCCGGGGACCGCCTTCTGGGTCTCTTCGTCGGTGGCCTGGCGGCCCCATTGCCGCAGGAATTTGCCGTCCTTGTCGAACACGACGACGCGACGATTGCCGTAGCCATCGGAGACGAAGATTTCGCCGTTGTCGGGATCGATCACGATCGCCGACGGCATGTGCAACTGGTCCGTTGCGGCATTCTTGCCCGCGCCTTTGCGCGTCCCGTCGACGGAGTCGAACTTGCCGCGCTGGCCGATCTGCATCAGCAGCTTTCCGGCCGGATCGTATTTCTGAATCATGGCATCGCCGTTGCCGGCGACCCAGACATTGCCCGCGAGATCGACGAAACAGCCGTGGATCGAGCCCGGCACCGTTTTCTGGTCGCCCCAGGAGGAGACGACATCGCCTGCGGCGTTGAACTTGATGATCGACGGCGCGACGCTGGAGGTTTCCTTCTCCTCATCGGTGATGTCGGCGCGATTGACGACAAAGACGTTGTCACCCTTGGCATCCATGCAGACGCCGCCGAGCCGCCCGGTGATCCAGTCGCCGGGGAGGTCCTTCGGCCATTTCGCATCGATCTCGAAGCGCGGAACGGTCTGTGCCGTTCCGCTTGATTGATAAATCCCGAAAACAACCGCTACCGCCGTAACGATCGTGGCGCGGTGGATCATGCTCATGGTTCGCCTCCCTTATTCAAATTTTCTTCCGCCGATATAGACCGCATCGAGCGCGCGCATGTTGAGGATGTCCTCGAGCGGATTCTTGGTCAGCACTAGGAGATCGGCGGCTTTGCCGAGCGCCAGCGTGCCGTAGTCGTTCTGGATGCCGAAGGCTTCCGCGTTGTTGCGCGAGAACGCCTGGATCACCTGCATCGGCGTAAGCCCGGCCTGCACCATCAACTCCATCTGCCGGTGCTCGAAGAAGCCCTGCACGAAGAAACGGTCTGGATCACCGCCGGAATCGGTGCCGAAGCCGACGCGCACGCCGGCGTCGATCATCTTCTTGAGGTTCTTCTTGTCGGTCTCGAAGGCGCGGATGGCGCGATCGCGACCCGGCATCTTCGCCTGGGTCTCGCGGATTCTGCCGGTGAGCACCGCCATGCGTTCCGGCGGCACCGATTTGGTGAAGAATGGATTGTCGGTGAAGCCCGCGCCTTCGCTGCCGTAGGCGAACATGCCTTCCTCGCGCGCCAGCGTGGAGATCACCGTGATGTTGCGATCCTTGAGCCGGGCAATGAAGTCAGCGCCGACCTCCTGGTCGCGCACGTTGTGGAGCAGGATGCGCACGCCTTCGTCGATCGCCATGTTCGCATCGGCAAGCTCGACGATGTGCGCGGCGGCAATGAGGTTGTACTTCCGCCCCTGGTCGAAGATGGCCGAGACCATGTCGCGGGAAAGTCTCGGTACTTTGCCGCCTTGCGGGTCGACCCAGACCTTGACCATATCCGCGCCCTTGGCCGCGATCTCGTCGACCTTGCCGCGCGCGGCCTCGGGCGTTCGGTAGTCGTAGCCGGCGCCGGGCGTGAGCATGGTGGTGAAGCGATACATCGTCGTGAGCATGCGCGCGCCGCGGATGTCGCCGGCACGGGTGCGCGCCTTGTATTCCGCAATGGCGTCCGGATCGGAGGCCAGGCTGGTGGTCGTGGTCACGCCGTAGAGCGCGTATTGGCGTACCTGCCGTTCATGCGGCGCCGGCCCGACATGGCCGTGGCCATTGATGATGCCGGGGACGATGTACTTGCCGGAAAGGTCAACGATGCTGGCGCCGTCCGGCACTTTTACATCGCGTCCGATCGCCGTGATGCGGCCGCCCTGCATCACGACGGTCGCGCCGCTTTGCGGAGCAGCGCCGGAGCCGTCGATCAGCGTGGCGTTGGTGAGGGCGGTAACCTGCTGCGCCCAGGCGTCGTCGTTAGAGCTGCCGCTGAACGCGAGGAGGGCAGCGGCCGCAATTGCAGATGCTCGCATAATGGCTCCAATGTGGGGGGTAGCGGCATGCCGTCCTCATCCTCATGTGGAGAATGAGGACGGGCCGTGCGTTGGCGGATCAGGCCCGCCGCACCATCGCCGGGACGAGGTCCTTGATCGTCGGCGCGCCCATCTGCTGCATCATCCCTGACAACTCGATCCGCAGCAGTTCCATCACCCGCTCGACGCCCGGCTGGCCGAACGCGCCGAGGCCCCAAATGTAGGGCCGGCCGACGCAGACCGCGGTCGCACCCATGCACAATGCCTTGACGATGTCGGAGCCGCGGCGGAAGCCGGAGTCGACGAAGATCGGCATCCGTCCTTTCACCGCCTCGACGATCTCCGGCAGCGCGTCGATGGTCGAGCGGCCGGAGTCCTCACTGCGTCCGCCATGGTTGGAGACGATGATGCCGTCGATGCCGTTGTCGGCGGCGATCACGGCGTCCTCCCAGGACAGGACACCTTTGATCACGATCTTCATTTTGGTCGTATCGCGCAGCTTCTTGAGGAAATCCCAGGTCATGCCCGACGACTGGGTGTTCGTTAGCTTCGAGATGTCGATGCCCTGGTACATCGAACGGCGCCGCTGATTGGCGCTCAGGCTCGAGCGGTCATGACAGCTGTCGCAGTTGCGGTCGTCGATACGCTGAAGCCGGAACAGGGTTTCCTGATTGCGGCCGCCGTTGCGATCGACCGTTACCGCGACCACCGGGCACCCGGCTTTTTCCGCCCGCGCCACCAGCGCCTTGGCGACGTCCCAGCTGTTGGAGGCGTAGAGCTGGTACCAGATCGGCGCGCCACGCGCCTCGGTGACCTCCTCGACGCCGGCAGTGGTCGATGTCGAGAGAATCTGGAGGTGGCCACCCGCCTTCGCGCCCCGGGCGGTATCGAGCTCACCCTCGGGATGGAACATCCGATGGCCGCCGACTGGCGCCAGCATGATCGGGTTGGAGTAACGCGTGCCGAGGATGTCGACACTCATGTCGACCTTGCGGACGTCGACGAGACGGCGCGGCCGCAGCACGAATTTCTGGAAGCCCTCGCGGTTGGCGCGCAGCGTCATCTCGTCGTCGATGCCGGAGGCCATGTAGCCGAAATGTGCCGGTGGCACGTTTTTGAACATGACCGGCTCGAAATCGAAGACGTTGATCGCCTCCTTCGGGTTCTTGATCAGCCGGTCGAGGCCCCGGTGGCCCCAAAGCATGGGGTCCGGCAGCAAGTTCGGAGTCTCGGACGCTGCCCAGGCGGCAAGGCCGGAACCCGCGAGCAGCGGGCTGGCGGCGAGGAATTGCAGGAATTTACGGCGGCTGGCGACGCGATCATCGTCGAGCGACATGGGGTAGCCTCCCTTTTTGGGTTGCGCCGCCAGTGCCTCGTTAGGCCGGGCATGGTCGTGCGCACCTGAGGTCATCCTAGCCTTCCACATGGGCGATGAAAATCACCTTGCGGCCGCGTTGGCTCAGGCGGCGCCATGACGTAGAAAACGCGCATGGCATCCCGCGGCACCAGCAATATCCCTGTCAACGAGCTGACCGAAAAGCAGGCCAAGGCCGAACACGTCCGCCTTGAACTCGAAATCGGCATGCACGACGCGGCCTACTACCAAAAGGACGCGCCGACGGTATCTGATGCCGAATACGACGCGTTGCGCCGTCGCTATGAGGCGGTCGAGGAAGCATTCCCGAATTTGCGCACACTGGAGAGCCTGTCGCGCAAGGTCGGGGCGGCGCCGGCTCGCGGGTTCGCCAAGGTGCGGCACGTCGTGCCGATGCTGTCGCTGCAGAACGCATTCGACGCCGAGGAGGTCGCAGACTTCGTCGGCCGCATCCGCCGCTTCCTCAACCTCAAGGAGGACGAGCCGGTCGCGTTTACCGCCGAGCCCAAGATCGACGGCCTCTCGATGTCGCTCCGCTACGAGAACGGCGCTTTGGTGAAGGCTGCCACCCGCGGCGACGGCTTCGAGGGCGAGGACGTCACCGCCAATATCCGGACGGTGAAGGAGGTCCCGCATCAGTTGAAAGGCAAAGCGTATCCGGCGGTCTGCGAAATCCGCGGCGAAATCTATATGACGAAGGACGCCTTCCTCGCACTCAACAAGCGGCAGGCAGAGGCGGGGGAGCAGATATTCGCCAATCCGCGCAATTCGGCGGCAGGGTCGCTGCGGCAGAAGGATCCCAGCATCACCGCGTCGCGGGCGTTGCATTTCTTCGCTTATGCCTGGGGCGAGATGGGCGAAATGCCAGCCAAGACCCAATCAGGAATGATTGCGTGGCTCGACAAGATCGGCTTCGAAGTCAATCCACTTTGGAAGATGGTTCACTCGGTGGAGGAGATGCTCGCCTTCCATCGTGGCATCGAGGAAAAGCGCGCCAAGCTCGACTACGACATCGACGGCGTCGTCTACAAGCTCGACCGCCTCGATTGGCAGGAGCGTCTCGGTTTCGTCTCCCGCAGCCCGCGCTGGGCGATCGCGCACAAGTTCGCGGCCGAGAAGGCCACCACCGTGCTGCGCGACATCGAGATTCAGGTCGGGCGCACCGGCGCACTCACGCCGGTGGCGAAGCTCGAGCCAGTGACGGTTGGCGGGGTGGTGGTGCAGAATGCGTCACTGCACAACGAGGATTACATCAAGGGCATCGGCAACGACGGCGAACCGATTCGTGAGGGCAGGGATATCCGCATCGGCGACACCGTGATCGTGCAGCGGGCCGGCGACGTGATCCCGCAGATCGTCGACGTCGTGCTCGACAAGCGACCGAAGTCGGCGAAGGCGTACGAATTCCCGACCAAATGCCCGGCCTGCGGCAGTCATGCGGTGCGCGAGGAGGGGGAGGCCGTTCGCCGCTGCACCGGCGGGCTCATCTGCCCGGCGCAGCAGGTCGAGCGGCTGCGCCACTTCGTGTCGCGTACCGGGTTTGACATCGAGGGACTTGGCGAGAAGCAGGTGCAGGCGTTCTTCGCGGACGGCTTGATCATGGAGCCGGCCGATATCTTCACGCTGCGGGCGCGCGATGCGCGTGCGACCAAGAAGCTCGCGGAACGCGAGGGTTATGGCGAAACGTCGGTGCGCAACCTGTTCGACGCCATCGACGCGCGTCGCAAGATTTCGCTCAACCGCCTGATCTATGCGCTCGGGATTCGCCATATTGGCGAAACAAACGCGCGGCTGATTGCCCGCCACTTCGGGACGATCGACGCGTTGCGCACGGCGTTGAAGGGCGCGGCGGAGGGCAAGGAAAGCGAAGCTTACGAGGATTTGAATTCGGTTGAAGGCATCGGGGAGGTGGTCGCGGACGCCCTGGTCGAGTTTTTCAAGGAGCCGCGCAACAACGATGCGCTCGACCGGCTTCTCGCCGAGATCGAGGTCGAGCCGATGGAGGCGGTGAAGACGGATTCACCGGTCGCGGGCAAGACCGTGGTGTTCACGGGCTCGCTCGAGAAGATGACGCGCGATGAGGCCAAGGCGATGGCCGAGCGGCTCGGCGCCAAGACGGCAGGCTCGGTGTCGAAGAAGACCAACTATGTCGTCGCGGGACCGGGCGCGGGCTCGAAGCTGGCCAAGGCCAAGGAATTCGGGGCCGAAGTTCTCACCGAGGATGAGTGGTTCAAGCTGATCGGTGAAACGCGCTAGCGGCATGCACAATGCCCGGGATTGCCGGGCACTGCGCATCCAATCCGCGTGTGGTTACACGCGTCCCGTCAGCACCAAAATCAGCACGATAATCAGGATCAGGCCGAGACCGCCGCCGGGGCCGTAGCCCCAGTTGCGGCTGTAGCCCCAGGTGGGCAGCGCGCCCACCAGCGCAAGAATCAGAATCACGATCAGGATCGTCGTCAGCATGGTTGCCTCGCTCGCAACATTGATCACCGTCAACGTTGCGAGCAAAAAACAGTTCCATCGCGCCGCATTTGCGCCTTGCAGCGTGCTGTGCGCCGCAGCAGGGAAGGCGCTCTACCGCACCCCGCCCTTGTTCACAGCCGGGCCCGTGTACACCTCGAACCGCTTGCGCAGATCCTCGATCAGCTTGTCGTCCGTGATGAATTCGCGGAACGCGTTGGCGATCTTGTACGAGGTCAGCGGCTGGAAGCCGGCTGGGGGCGGTACGTCGAGCCGCGCCGAGAAGGTGCCGAGCCGCGACTGTTGCTCCTGCGCCAGGTACCAGCTCACGAACAGCTTGGCGGCGTTCGGATGCGGTGCATCCTTGAAGATGCCGCCGGTGACCGTAAACAGCGGCGTTTCGTCTTCGGGCGAGAACGCGATCTCGATCGGCGCTCCCTCGCGCTTGAGGCCGCCGGCCGTGGTGATCGTCGCGTCCAGCGTGGCGGCCATCTTGCCTTCGGCGATCGCGCGCGCCACCGGGAGGTGGCCCTGAACGAAGTGCGGCTTGTTGGCCATGTAGCGGTCCATCCAGTTCCAGCCGTACTTCTGCACGATCAAGTGGAACAGATAGAGCGCCGCATCGTCGTCATGCGGATAGACGCTGGTGAGCTTGCCCTGGAACGCAGGCTTGAGGAAATCCAGCGCCGATTTCGGCACGTCCTCGGTACGAACCAGCTTGGTGTTATAGGCGTAAGCGATTGCGACCACGGCGAACGCCATGTAGGTGCCGTTCGGATCGCGCAGGTTGGGCATGATGTGCTCGAAGCCGTCCGGCTTGAACGCGAGCAGCTTGCCCCGCTTCGTCCAGTTCACGAAGTCCTGCACGGTCTGGAAGTACGCGAGATCGACCTCCAGCTTGCCGGCGGTCATTTGCTGTTCGATGCGCTCGTTGAGCACATTGCTGAAGCCGCCCGACACCGAGACCTGGATGCCCGGGTATTTCGCCTGGAACTGCTTGATGCGCGCTTCATACGGCGCGGTCGGCCCGCCGGCATAGAACACCAGCGACTTCTCAGCCTTCGCCTTTTCGTAGAGCTGGTCGACGGTTTCGGCGCGCACGGTCGCTGCGGCTGACAGCAGTGCGACGGCAACACAAGCCGGCAGCAGCCGGCAGACGGACGTTATCATGAGCGTTTCCCCGTGCTTTCGTTCTTTGGATGAACGATAGCACGGTTCGCGCCGCGGGCTAGCCCGTGCCTTGTTAGAGCGTGATCACCTGATCCGGCATGTTGCCGGAGAGCGCCTTGTAGAGATCGGGGAAGCAGCCGATCGGCACGCCGGGAAACAGCTTGTCCGCGATCTCGCGCTCGTAGCAGCACTGGTCGCAGCCCATCAGCAGCATGCCGGTGTCCTTCGCGACTTTGTGCAGCCGCTCGCCGATCGGGTTGCCGTCGACCAGCACGTAGTTGTTGTCCTCGAAGAAGAACATGCCGACCACGTCGACGCCGTGCCGCTTCTGCTCGAGCTGCGGCAGGATCATCTTGGCGAGAACATACGAAATGTTATGGCGCTGGGTGGCGAAGATGTAGGCGACTTTCATTGGATGGTTCTCCCCGTTGCGTGATATCGGCCGCGAGAAGCGCGGCACGGAAGGCGGCGATGGCGAGCACCGCGCGGTCGCGCTTGAGCGCAGGCACGCCGGGCACGCTGTCGACCAGATTGCTGGCGGTCAGTTCGCGCGCGATGGCGAGCCCGAAGCTCGGTACGATCTCGGCGATGTATTCGCAGTAGGCGATCAGCGTCGCGCAGCAGGAGGCGCGGAAGCCGACGGCGGCGATCCTCCCGTCGGCCACGTCGAGGCTGAATGAGGTGGTGTTGTTTTCGGCGCCGGTGCAGGGCGCGCCTTCGATGGAGCGCGGCGCCTCGCGGCTGCGTCGGAATCCGCGCTCGAACAGCTCGGCGACCGTAAGCCGCGGCGTTACGCTGCAGCAAGCCTCGCGACAGGTCGCAGTCATCGAAGCGTCCGGGCTTTTCGATTGCGCATGATCGTTCCGTCAACAGAATCCGACGCTCCGGGGAGGAGCGTCATTGCCAACGCAGCAAATACTTTTCGAGTCGCCCGGCGGCGGCGAAAATCAACAGCACCACCACCATGATCAGGAAGATCAACGCGAACATCAGGGCAGAGTTGTAAGTCGACTGCGCAAAGGAGAGGAGGTAGCCGAGCCCGCGGCTCGCGCCGACGAATTCGCCGACGCATGCGCCGGTGAAGGCGAAGCCGACCGCGACTTTGAGGTTGCCGAGCACCCAGGCCGCGACCGACGGCAGGTACACGTGGCGCACGAGGTCCCAGCGGTTGCCGCCGAGCGTGATGATGCGCTCGACCAGCTTGCGATCGACCTGGCGGATGCCGCCATAGACGGTGAAGAAGATCACCACGGCAACGAGGATGAAGGCCAGCGCGATCTTGGACGCCAGCTCGATACCGAGCCAGATCACGAACAGCGGCGCCAGCACCACGCGCGGAATTGCGTTCAACAGCGTCATGACAGGTTCGAGCAGCTCCGCCACCGGCGGGATCAGCGCGGCGAGCACGCCGAGAACGATGCCGGCGACGATGCCGAGCGCCAGGCCGACCAGCGCGGCGGTAAAGGTGGCCTCGAGATGCGGCCAGATGCGACCGTCCGCAAACAGCTCGTAGAGCGCCGCGCCGATGCGGCTCGGGCTCGGCACGAACAGCGGATTGATCATGCCGTAGCGGCCGGCTGCCTCCCAGACGAGGAGGAGGATGCCGAATGCGGTGAGTTGGCGCAGCAGCGCAAAACGCGGGTCGGTGAGCATTATTCCGCTGCCTCGGCCCGCTGATCGAACGCCACTTCGTGGGACAGGTCGTTCCAGAGCTTCTCGTAGAGCGCCGGGAATGCCGGGTGCACGCGCGCTTTGACCGGATCGCGCGGCCGCGGGATCGGCACGTCGTATTGCTGGGTGATGCGTGCGCGTGGACCCTGCGATAGCAGATAGACGCGATCGGAAAGGCTGATCGCCTCTTCGAGATCGTGGGTCACGAGCAGAACGCTGATGCCTTCCTCCTCCACCAGCGACGCGACGTCCTGGATGACACGAGCGCGCACGATGGCGTCGAGCGAGGCGAACGGCTCGTCCATCAGCAAGAGCTTGGGCATCTGCGCCAGCACCTGCGCGAGGGCGACACGCTTGCGTTGGCCGCCGCTCAGGTGACGCGGGTAACGGTTCTCGAATCCCTTGAGGCCGAGGCGATCGAGCCAGTAGTCGGCCTGCACCGCGGCGCTTTTCTGCGAGCAGCCGCGGAAGGTGAGGCCGAGCGCAACATTGTCGCGCGCCGTTTTCCACGGCAGCAGCGCGTCGTCCTGAAACAGCATGCCGACTTCAGCCGGCTTTACCTCGGCGTCGACGGTCCCGGCGAGTGGCTTCTGCAGCCCCATGACGGCGCGCAGCAGGCTCGATTTGCCCGAGCCTGACGGGCCAACCAGGCTGACGAACTGGCCCTTGCCGACTTCGACGCTGGCGCCTTCGAGGACCGGCTCGCCTTTGCCGTAAGAGATGCTGAGGTCGCGGACGCGCACAACAAAGTCCTGTCAGATGAATAGGCTCGGGCGGCTAGCGGGCGCCGGGTTGAGGCCAGGCGCGATCAACCCTTCGCGATGGTGGTGTCGTGCAGTCCGGAGATGCTGGTGCCTGCAGGCAGCAGCCCGCTAACGATGAGCGTCTGGGCGACACGGTCGGCGGCGGCGAGGTCGATGTCCACCGCTTCCGGATAAAGCGAGTCGCGATAGCGCGCGATGATCTCGCCGAATTCCTTGGTATCGAGACCGGTAACCATTTCCTTGGGCAGGGCGGCGATCAGGTCGCTGCCGCTCATGCCGCGCATCGCCTTGAGCGCGTCGGCAAGCGCGCGGACCAGCATCTGCATCTCGTCCTTGCGCTGGTCCATCTCCTTGGTGCGCACGGCGACGCCCATGAACTCGTAGGTACCGCCGAGGTAACGGCGGGCGTCGGTGATATCCATGGCGTTGACCAGGACGCGAGCGCCGGAGTTTTGCAGCACCGTGAGCGCCGGCTCCTGCACCAGACCAGCGTCGACCTGACCCTGGCGGAGCGCTTCGAGCAGGTTGACGCCCATGGTCGCGAACTTGACCTTGCCGGCGTCCGCCTTGGCCTGCGCCAGCAGATAGAGTGCCAGCGCATGGTCGGCATTACCGAGGCCGGATACCGCGACGGTGCGGCCTTGCAGGTCGCCAATGCCCTTGATCTGATCCGCGGACTTCGGCGCGGTCACCAGCGCGAACAACGGCAGCCGGCCGGTGACGGCGAAGCGCTTGATTGGTGCGCCCTTGGCGAAGGCGGTAATAGCGACGTCGAGCGAGGTGGCGGCATAGTCGACCGCGTTGCCGACCAGCGCCTGCATCGCCGCGCTGCCGCCGCGGGTGTAGACTAGCTCGACATTCAGCCCGTGCTTCTTGAAGTGACCGGCCGAGCGCGCGACCTCATAAGGCACGCCACACAGAAGTTGGCTGCAATAGGCGAGCTTGATGCTCCGACCCTGCGCCTGCGCTGCACCGGGCAGGACGCTGGCGATGACCGCCGCGCCCTTCAGCAGGGTGCGCCGCGACAGATCGGTTGGGGGCACGCGGGCGGTGGTTTCGTCGCAGCAGCTCATGGGGATTCTCCAGATTCGAAACTAATGAGCACGTTCGCCCCCTGCAACGCGGCAGTATTTTCATTCTGCTCGGCAAATGTGAAATAATTTGCCATATTATTCACGATATTGAGCATGTTCCATCTGTCGGCGGCGGCGCGCGGCCTGGCAACTTGGCTACGTTAGGACGCTTGTCGTGGTGGTCCAAGTCCGCACACTGTCGCAACAATCGCGGAATCGACAGGATGGACGATCTCACCCTTGCTTCGACGATGAAGCGGCTCGTCGTTTGGCTCGACCAAGCATGGCAGCCTCCGGCGTTCGTCTCGACGCAGTATAACGGCCCGCCGTTCGGCCGTTGCTATGTGAGCGTCGATCCGGCTCGTCAGCACCAACAAGCCTCCGCGAACTGGAATCGGGTCCATCTTTGCGGAGCGGAGACGGGGCTGCAGCCGGAAGGGCTCCATCGTTTGATCGAGCAGTTCAAGGCAGCGGGCGTGAAGCGCTTCTTCGTTTGGCTCAGTCCCGGCCCGGATATGGACACGCTCCGCGGCTGGCTCGGGCAAACCGGTTTCACCCGGCGCACGTGGACGCGGTATCCGACGCTCGTTCGGGCTCCCCTCGAACCGTCGGCTTTCCGTACGGACCTCATCATACGTGAGGCGAGAGCAGGAGACCTCGCGGCCGCTCACAAGGCGGTCGGGGAGACGATGTGGGGCGAATACGAAAGGTCCTTCGGCAAGGAAGGCTTCACCCACTTCATGGCGTTCGATGGCGCCCGGCCGGTGGCCGTCGCTGCGCTCGCTGTGTTCGAGGGGCTTGGCTACCTGACGACTGCCGTGACGGCAGAAGGTGACCGCGGGCGCGGCGCGCATTCTGCCTTGATTGCCGCAAGAATTGCGAAGGCGCGCGAACTCGGTTGCGCCACGCTTGCGGTTGAAACGCTGACGTTACTGGAGCGCTCTCTGCGCAATCTCGAACGCGCTGGATTCCGCGTTGCGTATGAGAAGGAAGTCTACGAGTGGAGCGCGGAGTCGTCAGGCTAGTGGCTTCGTCGCGTCGTCGAGCCAAGTCTTGGTCGCCGCATCGACCAGCGGCGCGAGGGTTGTGCGCACCCGCGCGTGATAAGCGTCCAGCCATGCGATTTCGCCGATCGTGAGTAGATCGCGCTGCACGAGCCGGCGGTCGATCGGCGCAAGCGTCAAAGTCTCGAACGCATTGAGCGGCTTCTCGGCGCCCGAGACGGCCGGGCCTTCGGTCACCAGCACGAGGTTCTCGATCCGGATGCCGTAGGCCCCGGGTTTGTAGTAGCCGGGCTCGTTGGACAGGATCATGCCGCGCTTGAGCGGCACGGTGCCGAGCTTGGAGATCCGCGCCGGCCCTTCGTGCACCGAGAGATAGCTGCCGACGCCGTGGCCGGTGCCGTGGTCGAAATCGATGCCTGCCTGCCAGAGCGATTGACGAGCGAAGGAGTCAAGCTGTGCGCCGGAAGTGCCGTCCGGGAACACCGCCGTCGCTATGGCGATGTGTCCCTTGAGCACGCGGGTGAAACGGTCGCGCATTTCATCGCTCGGCTCGCCGACGATTACCGTGCGGGTGATGTCGGTGGTGCCGTCCTGGTATTGGCCGCCGGAGTCGATCAGGAACAGTTCGTTCGGCGCAATGACTCGGTCGGTCCTGCGGGTGACGCGATAGTGCACGATCGCGCCGTCCGATCCCGCGCCGGCAATGGTCGGGAATGACACGTCGCGGAGCAGGTTGGTCTCGCGGCGGAACGTCTCCAGCGCCTCGACCGCGCCGATCTCGGTCAGCTTGCCCTTTGGCGCTTCACGATCCAGCCACGCCAGGAAGCGCGTCATCGCTGCGCCGTCGCGTCGATGCGCCTCGCGTGCGCCCTCGATCTCGACCGGGTTCTTTACCGCCTTGAGCGTGGCGATCGGGTCCGTGCCCTTGGTCACCTTGCCGCCGGCGCCGGTGATGGTCCGCGCGAGCGCGTCGGCGGCGGTACTTTGGTCCAGCCGCAGGGTTTTCCCGGCCTTGCCCAGCGTGGCGAGCGCGCCGGCGAAATCGGCAGGCGTGCGCACGTCCGCGAGTTGTTCGAGCCGGTCGCGCACATCGTTACCGAGCTTGCGCGCGTCGATGAACAGTGACGGGCGGCCCTCGTTCGGGATGATGGCAAAGGAGAGCGGCAGCGGCGTATGCGAGACGTCGGAGCCGCGGATATTGAAGGCCCAGGCAATCGCGTGCGGGTCGGACACGACCAGCGCGTCGGCTTTGAGCTTCGCGATCTCCGGACGGAGGGTCGCGAGCTTGGTCTCGGCGGCATCGCCGGCAAAACGGATGTCATGCAGCGTCACCGCGCCGAGCGGCGCGGCGGGGCGGTCCTGCCACAGTTCATCGATCGGGTTGGGCTCGATCGGCACGAGTGTTGCGCCGGCATTGGCGCAGGCGCGGGCGAGCCTCTCCGCACCCTCGACGGTGTGCAGCCACGGATCGAAGCCGAGCGTGTCACCCTTCGCGAGCGTGCGCTCGATCCATTGGTCGGGCGGCGTCTCGACCAGGTGCACGATCTCGAACAGCGACGTGTCGGTCTGCTCGCGCGCCTGCAAGGTGTAACGCCCGTCGACGAACAGCGCGGCACGATCCATCAGCACGATCGCCGCGCCGGCCGAGCCGGTGAAGCCGGTCAGCCAGGCGAGCCGCTCCTCCGAGGCAGAGAGATATTCGCTTTGATGACAGTCGGCATGCGGTACCACGAAGCCGGTAAGCCCACGCCGGGCCAGTTCCGTGCGCAACGCCTTCACCCGCGGCGCGCACTGCGCCGCACCGGGAGCGTCGTCGAAAGTCTGATATTTCGCTTCGAACATAAGCGCCAACTTAAGGGCGGTCGCGGCGCAATACCAGCGTCGACCAGCCGTCGAGTACGACGCGGTATTCGAGCGTCAAGCCTTCGTGGCGATACGTCGCCAGTGCGGCGCTTGCCTGCGACGTCAGCAGTCCGGAGAGGACGACGCGCGCACCCGGCGCGAGCAGACGTGCCATCGGCGTCGCCATCCGCTGCAACGGCCCGAGCAGGATGTTGGCGAGCACGAGGTCGAACGGGCCGCCGTCGCGAAAGCGCCGCATGCCGACACCGGCGGCGTGAACGACCGTTACGCTGCCGGCCCGGTTGCGCCTGACATTCTCGCGCGCGACCCGTGCCGCGCGTCGATCGATGTCGCTCGCCAGCACCGGGTGGTGCAGTACCCTTGCGGCGGCAATCGCGAGGACGGCCGTTCCGGTACCGATATCGAGGATGCGGCGCGGGCGGCGCGACTTCAGGAGATGGTCGAGCGCCAGCAGGCATCCCCGCGTGGTGCCGTGATGTCCGGTGCCGAAGGCGAACGCGGTCCCGATCTCGATACCGATACGGTTCACGCGGACCGCCGAGCGGTAGTGCTCGCTGTGGACGATGAAGCGGCCGGCTTCGACCGGTTTGAGACCTTCCTGGCTGGCCTTGACCCAGTCCTTCGCCGCGAGCGTCTCGAAGGCGAGGGCATTCGCCGCCTCCGGTCCGGCGGCGAGGGCGACCAGCGCGCGCACGGCGGTCTCGTTCGGCGGGTCGTTGAAATGGATCGCCACCGCCCAGCCGCTGCCGGTGTCGTAGGCCGAGACCACCGCCTCCGATGCGTCGAAGACTTCCCCCAGGCGGTCGAGCAGGTCGCGCGCACCTTCGGCGCTGGCCGCCAGCCTCGCCACCACCGTCGGTCCCGTCACCGTATTTTCAGTCGCTGCGGCTGTGTTCATGGGCGGTTATCTGCACGATTCACAGGCCGTTGCCCACAGGCAGGGGTTAGATACGGTCGGAGATATCAGCCGCAGCCTCCACGGGAATATCACAGGCTTTTCCACAGGGTTGGCCACAGATCCGCAACAGCCGATGCAGGTCGCCTGAGGCTACCGCGGTGCGCGGTTTTGGGGCCTTGCCTCGGCCGTTATGCACCGTATCGTGCGAGCAACAAGCTGCGGACGGCCGTCACACGATGACGGTCGCCAATGTCACAAAAAGGGGAGTGAAGCGAATGCGTTCGACCGGATGGCGCAACCAATTGCGCCGCGTGGCGATGACTGCCGTCGGTGCCGCGGCGCTGTTGTGCCTGGTCCGGCCTGCGGCTGCCTTTCCCGACCGGCCCATTACGCTCGTCGTCCCGTTCGCGCCGGGCGGACCGACCGACATCATCGCCCGGATTCTGTCGCTCTCTCTCAGCCAGTCCCTCGGCCAGCAGGTCGTGGTCGACAACCGTGGCGGCGCCGCCGGCAATATCGGCATGGCGCAGGTGGCGCGTGCGACGCCGGACGGCCACACGCTGCTGCTTGCTTCGACGGCGATCGCCGTCAACCCGGCGCTGTTCAAGAATCTAACCTACGACTCGATCAAGGATTTCGCGCCGATCTCGGAGCTGACGACCGCACCGAACGTGCTCGTGGTGCATGCCGACTCCGGGATCAACAGCATCGACGACCTGATCGCACGCGCGAAAGCGGAGCCGTTCAACTACGCCAGCCCCGGGGTCGGCACGAAATCCCACCTCACCGGAGAACTCCTGAAACTGCGCACCGGCATCGAGATGGTTCACGTGCCGTTTCGTGGCGCCGGTCCTTCCGCGCAGGCGGTGCTCGCCAAGCAGGTCCAGCTTGGCTCGGTTGCGCTCGCGGCGGCCGAAGCCATGATCCAGAGCGGGCAACTGCGTGCGCTTGCGGTCACCAGTGAGAAACGCTGGTTCTCGCTGCCGAACGTGCCGACGATGATCGAGGTGGGCTACCCGGGCTTCGTCTCGGATACGTTCAACGCGCTATTGGCACCGGCGGCGGTGCCGCAGCCGATCCTCGATACACTGATCAAGGAGTCGCGCGCGGCGTTCCAGAAGCCGGACGCGCTGGCGCAGGCGCGCAAGGCCGGCTTCGAGATCGTCGCCGGGACGCCCGAGCAACTCTCCGCGCGCATCAAGAGCGAGATCCTGCTGGTGCGGGAGTTGGTGGCGAAGGCCGGCATTGCGCTGCAATGATCTGAAGAGAGGCTGTCATGACCCTCACCCGACGATCTCTGCTTCGGACCGCGGGCGCGGCCGCGGCCTTGCCGATGCTTCCAGCACAGGCGCAGGAGTGGCCGACGCGGCCGATCCGCATACTCGTCGGCACTGCCGCCGGTGGCAGCCCGGACATCGTCAGCCGCCTGCTCGGGGAGAAACTTTCGGAGCGGCTCGGCCAGACCATCACGATCGAGAACAACACCCAGGGCGCCGGCGCGGTCGCGCAGCAACTGGTCAGCCGCGCGCCGCCCGACGGCACCACCGCGATGATGATGACAGCTGGCTATCCGCCGCAGATGGCGCTGCGCAATCTCGGCTTCCATCCGCTCGACGGCTATTCGTTCGTGACGATGGTGTGCGGCTATCCGATGGTCTACGCGGTCGCACCGGACTCACCGATCAAGTCGTTGCCGGACCTTCTGGCGAAAGCCAAGGCGAGCCCGGGAAAGGTCACGTATTCCATCACCGCGCTCGGCTCGATCTATCATGTGCTGACCAAGTGGATGGAGCTGGAGGCCGGCATCGAGATGACGCCGATCCCGTACCGCGGCACCTCGCTGGCGTTGCAGGACGTGCTCGGCGGCCGCGTTGACGTGATGGTCGACGCCGCCACCTCGATGTTCCCGCGCATCCAGAGCGGACAGTTGCGCATGCTGGCGGTGTCGTCAGCCGGCCGCTATCCGCTCATGCCCGAAGCGCCGACGGTCGCCGAGAGCGTGCCCGGCATCGAGTTCATGTCGTGGCTTGGCCTCGTGATGCCGCCGGGCACGGCACGGCCGACCATCGACCGGCTTAATTCCGAAGTGCATCGGGCGCTGAAGCTGCCGGACATCATCGCGAAGCTCGCAGAGGCCGGCAACATACCGACGCCGTCGACGCCCGAGGCGTACCGCGCCCATGTCGAACGCGAGATCAAGACCTGGAGCCGCGTGATCGCGGCCGCCGGGATCAAGGCGGGGTAGGGGCCACAGCATCGCAATGAGCGTCGAAGACAAGCAGGCCTGCGCGGACATCATCGTGGCGTGGGGTCTTTACCGAGACCAGCGGCGTTGGCCGGAACTCCTCTCTACCTTTCATCCGGACGGGGAGATTGCGGTGTCGTGGTTTCGCGGGCCGTTCGCGGAGTTCGTGGAGCATTGCAAGCGCGGCGGTCCGTCCAAGCACCTGATCATGGCGCCGCTCGTCGCGGTCAACGGTGCACGCGCGACCGCCGAGACCACGATCACCATCATCGTGCGGCAGTTGATCGGGGGGCTGCCCGTCGATATGACCTCGCGGGCGCGCTTCCTCGATCGGCTCGAACGCCGCAACGGCGGATGGAAAATGGTCGAGCGTGCCGCGGTCTACGAACAGGATCGGCTCGATCCGGTGGTGCCGTCGGACGATTTTGCACGCATGATGCGCGACGCGGATGTTGCGAAATATCCCGAGCCTTACCGCTACATGGCGCTCCGCCTTGCCTCGGTCGACCGGCCGCTGGCGGAGCCGGTGCACTATGACGGCGCGGCGCACACGCAGGTGCTGGTCGATCGCTATCGCCAATGGCTGGCGGAACAGTGAACCTCCGCGGTAAGCTGCGTCGATAAGAAATTTGGGGAGGATATTAATGCACGCTATCCGCTGGCTTTCGGCTGTCGCGTTTGTCTGTCTGTTTGACGGAACTGCCCTTGCGCAGCCGGGGGCCAAGCCCGCCACCGCGCTTGAGAACGACTACGTACTCGTCAGTCGTAACGTCGCGCCCTGTGCCATTGCTACCGAGGGCAAATGCGAAGACCGTGTGATCCTGGCGATGGGCGACCTCACGCTCAGCACGGGCGGCAAGAAGCGCGAGATGAAGCGCGCCGAGATTGCAGTGTTTGGTACCAAACAGTCGTACGAGATTGCGGTCGGCTTGCCGTTCTTTGAGATCGCGATCAAGCCCAACCATCCGCCTATCCGCGCGCCCCAGGAACGGATCGCGGCGCCTGCCAATCTCGCCGTCCACCAGGGCAAGACCTTCTTCATCTACGAGGAGATCCTTCCGGTCGGTCAGAGCCGCCCGCGCCACAGTCATGCGCAGCGCGTTGAAATCCGCCTGAACAGCGGACCGATGCTGCGCCAACAGGTCTGGCGCGATGGCAAGATGGTCGAGACCGAGCCGGTGATCGTCAACTGGCGCGAGCCGGTGATCCATGTCGTGAACAACATCGGCGACCTACCACTGCGGAACTTCATCCTGGAATTCATCCCGCAGTAATTCATCCCGCAGCAAGTGACACCATGCCCGATGGCAGGCCAAGCGGCCGAGGGCTATATGGTGCTCATGAGCAATGCCATGAAGCGGCTACAAACGCTTGCGCTCGCTTTGGTTCTGCTGGCTCCGTCGTCGGCCTTCGCGCAGGAATGGCCGACCAGGGCGGTGCGCATCATCGTACCGTTTGCGCCCGGCGGCGCAGCCGACACCGCGGCGCGGCTCTACGGGGAGGCGTTGAGCCAGACATTCGGCAAGCCGTTCATCGTCGAGAACCGGCCGGGCGGTGGCGGCATCCCGGTCGCCGAAGCCGTCTCTCGTGCCGAGCCCGACGGCTACACGCTGATGGTATCCGGCGTTCCGATCATCGTGGTCGGGCCGGCGATGAACAAGAACGTCGGCTACGACCCGATGCGCGATCTCACCCACATCGCATATTTCGGCGGCACGCCGAACATGCTGGCAGTGCATCGCTCGCTTGGGACCAAGACCTATGCCGAGTTTCTGGCGCTGGCCCGCAAGCAGCCGAGCGGCACCGACTACGTGTCGGCGGGTTTCGGCACCATGGGCAACTGGGCGGCCGAATACCTGGCGACGCTCGAGAACG